>ERZ1292623.121-Hain-H51-01um-R1-121-length-85633-cov-13_pt1 | contig 85633 bp, 71 predicted proteins | sample MGYA00564398_ERZ1292623 | MGnify/ENA primary metagenome ERZ1292623 (study PRJEB36523, sample SAMEA6512633) | groundwater metagenome | collected 2019-01-07 | study: AquaDiva: Metagenomics assemblies of 32 groundwater samples
CTGCTAGTACCTGATCCTGAGAACCAACTGTTTCCCTAAGAACTTTCTGTTCAAGATATATGCTTTCCTTTGCAAGTTGGTGTTTATTAGGCATACGTCCTTCAAGTGCATGTAGTGCATGTAAAAGTCCTACGGTAAATGCAGAGCTTGAGCCGAGTCCTGATCTGGCCGGCAAATCACCGTCGTGATGAATCTCTAAGCCTCGCTTTATCTTTAGAAAACGTATAATCTCGCGGACTGCCGGGTGAGCAATTTCCTTAACTGCATTACGACTCTCTATTTTTGAATAAACGATCCGAAATTTATGCCAAAAAAAAGGAGGCAGAAATCTTACATTCAGGTAGCAGTATTTATTGATTGTTGTAGCGAGAACTGCACCGCCATTATTGCGATACCAGGCAGGATAATCCGTACCTCCGCCAAAAAAAGAAATCCGAAAAGGAGTTCTGCTTATGACCATAATTCTTTTCCCTTTATTCCAACAAAAAGATAGTGCTCAACCAATTCGCAAAGAATATGTTCAACAGCTAGGTGTGCTTCTTGGATGTATTGTGTATTTTTACTGGGAATAGAAATCGCTACATCAGCTATTTTTCCTAACTTACCGGAATTACCGGTCAAAGCCAGTGTATGCATTTTAATAGTATTTGCCGCTATCATTGCTCTGATTACGTTTTTGGAATTTCCGGATGTGGAGATACCTATTAATAAATCGTTCGGTTTACCCAAGCCTTGCACTTGACGCTCAAATACTCCTTCAAAACCAAAGTCATTTGAGAAGGATGTCATCACTGATGTATCGGTAGCGAGGGAAAAGGCGGGCAGACTGGGGCGAAAAAAATCCTTACTGAGTGTATTAACAAGTTCTGTCGCCATATGCTGGCAATCGGCAGCGCTCCCACCGTTGCCGCAAAGTAAAACTTTACCCCCGGATAAAAAAGTGTTTACAATTAATTGAGCTGCAGTAAGAATTGAATCCATGCATTTTTCTAACATCAGCTGTTTAACCTTGATGCTTTCCACTAAATGCGTTTCTGCTTTTTTACGATAGAGACTATTGTTTTTAGCCATCATTTGTTAGTGAAGTTTATGCTAATCGAGCGTAAATGTCAAGATTTTGTCAAAGGCCTTTATCCTCCTTAAGATTTAATTCGTATATGCCCTTATTCAAGGTGGAATTAAATTTGTAAACCTTGATTGAATAATCAAAGGGATTTAGGAGAGTGCCGGATGTTGTAGCAAAAACACTATCAGCTATTCCCGTAAGTCGCGCTCGCCATAAGCTAATGTCATTCTCTAGAATGAGATACTTGCTTTTCGTGAAATTTTCCTTGCTCTTCAACTCCTCTATCATGCTAAAATCGCTAACGACTACTCCCGGCATTTCATTGATTTTCAAATCATTCAGTATTGTAAAATCAGTAGGTTTTACTCCCGGAATTTCATTTGGTTTTATGAGTAATGCCGCTACCCACTGGGCATTATAAATAATAGGTCTTTTTATATTTTGCGCAACAGTTACTAAATCACTTTTCCCTCCTCCAAGAACTATGGCACTCACAGGTATATTCGAGTTAACCCATCTTAAATATTTAACTTCGCCTCTTGTGTTGTTAATGCCTAAGTACAGTTGCACTATCATACCCGATGTTTTAGGAATTGTATAAAAAAATATGAACAAAACTAAAAGGATAGAACCAATCCAAAATCTTTTTAATACATAATTCTTATTAGCACTACTTAAAATCCAATCAATAAGGAAGGAAAGTAAAATTATACTCCATACAATAACGTGAGCCCAAAGCCTCCCCCAGGGAGCATTCTTGGTCAGGATAATAAGTATAATATAGTAAGGCAAGATAGGTATTAAAAGCCGTATAGCAGAATATTTTAAATTAAGAATGAAAAGGAAAATTATACCCGTAAAGAGAAAAACATTAGCATAAGTACTTTTGGGCCATGCATAAACATATTGTCCAATCTCTTGTATGCCCAAATAGTTATTTCTGAATAATTCTAAGATCATAAAAACTACGGCTGAAAAAATTACTACAGATATTAATTTCGCGAAAAAATGTTTTCTTGCCCTGAGATTGTTTACGATGAGCTTGCCGAATCCGTCGAATGGGGGCTTTCTGAAAGTTGCGAATAATAAACCGATAAAGATTGGGGCAAGAAACATAGCATTAAGACCAGCATACGAAATTATACGTTTTTGCATAACGATAGCTGAACCTACGTAGTAATATAATATTTCCAATATGTTGCCCCTTGAAAGACTTTCTTTAAAAGACACAGAAGATACATCGGTAGATGATGCATAAGTAGAACCACCTTCTATCAAGGCTCTCAAATAGTAAGGTGTCCCAAATTTTATTTGTACAAAATATTCCCATGCGCAGTAAATCACGAGGAAAACCAAAAGTGGCAGGAGAGATGTGAAGATCAATTTTGGGTTTAATTTAACAAACGGAAACTTGTTAATCCTATTTGCCTTCTCATAGAAGAAAATCGGAACAAAGAGTATAAATACTGCTAAATCATTTATTAATAATATTAATTTATTTAATCCGTCAATTGTCCCCATTAGGCCAAAAAACAAAAGCCAACGAATGGTTCCAATATGAAGTGTAAGTAGATAAACTATATAAAACATTGAGAAGATAAATAAAGACCCATTGTCTGGTGGAAGATTAAGGGCCATATGAGTTAAAAAATCTGAAGTTGCAAGAAAAAGACTGCCAATTATTCCACCTATTGTAAGAACGTTCTTTCGAGACAAAAGAAGGTAAGGAAGAGTAGCAACAATTGAGGAGAGAATTATCATAAGATACAGATATGCTTTAAGTCCACCAGTGAATCCAAATATTTCGTAGAATGCTCCTAAGACAGACGATTCAATAAGAAAGTTTTGACCTAAGATAGCAGGACAAAAAGTCCTTACTGCACATGTTGCCGCTCTTATAAATTGGTCATAGTCACCCTGTCCTCCTAATCCTGCATAGAATGAGGAAACGCCTAATTGATCAGTTGCGGAAAACCGGTATAGAAACGCGACTAAAAATAGTAACGAGCCAATTACTACTTTTTTCTTCGTATTCGTATTGAGAAACCGTAAGTAAAATGTAGTTGAAGTAAAGAGGCGAGTTACCTTCTTTGAGAGTTTTACTATTTTTTTTTCAAGAGATAGATAATTAGACTTTATTCCAATAATAATTACTTTAATTACGTTAATTACTTTAAAAATGTTTGCGTGGGTTTTTTGAAGGTATGACAAAAGTCTTATAATATCTGTGCCTGTAATTTTCTTCTTTTGCATAAAAAGAACGATTACGAGAGGTAAAACAAAAGTGGCCAGAAGCTGCCAATTCTGCAGGAAATTTACGTTTCCTGCTACATAAACAGATTTCTTAACGATGAATGAAGACAATATTTCAAAATTTTTTAAATCATTTCGGGAATATTTATACACAAGCGCGACTTGCGGTTCATCCAAGCTTACGCCAACTCCATTTTTGTATGTGCCCGCAAGGGATTCTATTTCAAAAATGTAAGTCTTATTCTTGGAATTTATAAAAGGGGGGAAACCAAAAGTAAAATACTGATCTGACTGAAATTGGTTTGCATTATAATTGTTTTCATAGTGCCATTCTTTTCCTTCTTCTTTTATTCTAAAAACAACCGTATCTGTTACATTGCCAGATAGTTGCGCGAATCTAAACAATAAAATACCAAAATTGTTCTCTGAAACTTTAAATTTTGCTTTAACTTTTTCACCTTTTAGAAGATGGTTGTCAGATTGATCAGCTCTGCGCTCTTTACTGAACGTTTTTTGGATATTTACCGATTTCTCTTCTACTAACGAGAGAGGACCGAGTGAATCATAACGATTGATCTTTGAGAAAAAATAGGGATAGGAAAGTAGTATGAAATATCCGAGTGTCAAAAACAGAGGAATGATAAGTGATTTAAGGAACTTCATTTAAAACTTAAAAATTAAATCTCTTTTTCATTAAATTTTCCCTCCGGATTAAAAAAGAAATGGGAATAATAGGTAAAACTGGGATTATGTTCAACTGATGCAAAAAGTTTATCATCGCTTATTTTTCTTATTCGGGACTGTATATACTTTCTTTGCTTTAAAATCGAAGAAATATTCGGAATCCAACCCACAACTCCTACCTGAGATGCAATAGCTTGTTTAAATTTTCCACGGAAAATACTCATAATTATCAGAAGTTCGCAAAGAAGTAAATGAATAGGCAAAACTAGTATCAATTTTTTCATGCTTAAATTCTTTATATAAGATACGAATCTATTTCTAAAAGACCGAAATATAACTACTTCGCTTTTCGTCATTATGGACATATCACCGCCGCCAAAATGGTAAACAATACTTTGAGGAACATAAATTATTTTCTTGCCTGACAAAAGAATTCTGTGGCAAAGATCCGATTCCTCAACATAGGTTACAAAACTTTCATCAATGCCTCCAAGACCTATGTAATCTTTTTTCCTTATAAGAAAACAGGCTCCTTTTACCGAGTATACGGATAATTCTTTCTGATATTTCTTAAATTTTACAGGTTGAAAATATCCATAGTGATACAAAAATCCAGTAAAAGTAAAAAATGAACCAATGGAATCAATTAGATCTTTATTGGTCATACTCCTTATTTGCGGCTGGATAGCTCCAATTCCTTTATTTTCTTCCATTTTTTCAACAAGCGGTTCCAAAAAGTTTGAAGTAACCTGGGTATCATTATTAAGAAGAAGAACATATTTACCGGAAGCCTTTCTTACGCCGAAATTATTTGCACCCGCATATCCTCTGTTTTTCTTAATCTCTATAACACGAACCTTGGGGTAGTTTTTTTTAAGAAAATCACCGCTATCATCTGTCGATCCATTATTTACGACTATTATTTCAAGAGGCTTATACTTTATCTTTGCGATTGTTGGAAGACACCTCTCAAGCCACCTCTTACCGTTGTAATTGAGAATGATAATTGAAACCCAAGGTTTCTTTCTGTGCATTTTTTTTGGATCCCTCATTCTTCTTCCTTGAGAGTCAGCTCGTAGATCGATTTGCTTAAGACTAGATTTGATTTGAATACCTTAATTGAGTAATCTTTACCACGCAGAGCAGTTGTAATTTCTGGATCTGTAGTAAACACTCCATCGCCTACGCCTGAAACCCTAGATTGCCATAAATCAATATCTCCTTCTAAGATAATATATTTATTTTTCTTAAAGTTATCTTTATTCTTAAGTTCATCAATTAAAATGAAATCATCAGGAGAAATACCGGGGATTTCGTTTGGCTTAATAAGTACAGCGCCAGACAACAGTGTATTATAAACAATGGGCTTTGATATATTTTCACCTAAAGTAATAAGATCGCTCTTCCCTCCTCCAAGAATGATTGCATTCCCGGGCAGAGAAGAATTAACCCACCGCAAGTGTTCAGACTCTGTTCTCATATTTTTCAAGCCCGAATTTAATCTGGCGATCATCTCTTGTGTTTTGGGAAAACTGTAAAACGATATAAATAAGATCAATATTGTTAATCCTATTATTTTTTTTATTTTCTGGTTTGAAGATAAAGCTATATTGGCAAGTATCCAACTAATAAGAAATGAAAACAAGATTATACTCCAGACAACAATATGAGACAAAAGCCTTTCCCAGGGAGCATTCTTCGCAAGAATTATAATCATGATAATGTAAGGTAATATTGGAAGAGCAAGTTTAAATACTTGATATCTAAAGTTAAGAATAGAAAGAAAAATAATAGATGCAAGGAGAAAAATACCGATATAAGTTTCTAAAGTCCAATTGGCATATATATATTCTCCGGGAAAAACTTGATGAATACCTAAATTATTATTTTTTATACTTACAAGTAAGACGACATTTACAAACGAAAAAACAAGTATAGCGCCAAGCTTTAAAGGGAAAAGCTTCATTTTAGCTTTTGAATTTATAAAAGAAAAGAATAGCAGTCCTAAGAAGATGGGCGCAAGAAAAATTGCATGTAGATCAGAAGCATTAATTATTCGCTTAATAACAACTAATCCTGAGATTAAAAGGTAAAATAATTGGAATATTAGATCCTGCTCTGCTTCTCCAGTACCCCTATTAAAGAATAATGTTTCAAACCTAAAATTTGATCCTCCTGTCTGAATTAACAGTCTCAGAAAATAGGGTGCTGTGAACTTTATTTTCACAAAATATTCCCAAGCCGAATACAAAATTAGAAAGATTAGTAATGGTAACAAAGCTAGAAGTAGCATTCTTATATTTCTTCGCTTCAAAATTACACCTAACTGTCTACCTAAAGTTAAGGCATTTTTCTTTGTTTTCTCATAAAAGAACACGGGCGTAAATAGCGCCAGTACCACCACATCATTAATTAGAAACATAGCCTTAAACATTCCATCAAATAGCCCCATGAGTCCAAAAGCTACCAACCAACGAATTGTTCCAAAATGCATGGTTAATAGATAAACTATGAAAAACATGGAGAAGATAAAGGTTGACCCATTATCGGGAGGGAAGCTTAGCGCAACTTCAGTTAGGAAATCAGATGTTGCTAGAAAAAGTGAACCAATGATTCCACCTATTGAAAGCCACGTCTTTCTGGAAAATAGAATGTATGGAAGAGTAGCCACAATTGAAGAGACCGTTAGCATGAGATATAGATATGCTTTAAGTCCTCCTATAAATCCAAAGATGTTATAAAACGTACCTAAAATCAGTGATTCGATTAGAAGATTTTGATGAATAATCCGTGAGCAAAGACCTAATGAGCACGTCGCAGCCCTTATAAATTGGTCGTAGTCTCCCCCTCCACCAAGAGTCGCATAAAACATTTTATCTAAATAAACAAGTGATGAAGAAAATCTATATGTGAAGGCAAGTAAAAAGATCAGCGAACCAATTATCAATTTTCTTTTCCAGTCACTGTTAAACAAGAACACATATATACCGGTTGAAACAAATGTCTTATTTGTTTGTTTTATAAAATATGTAGTTTTTTTCTCAAGAGAGCGGAAGTTCGACACTGAACTCTTACCAAACCACTCATAGCGTTTTCTGTAATAATTTTTACTTTTGAGCAAGACTCTTCTCCTGTTTACAAATACAGGCTTAATTCTTTTCATCAAAAGAACAATTAAGTGAACTATGGGGAAAACAGCGATAATTTGTAAGTAATTAATATTTTTAAATACATATAGAAATTTTTTATATGCAAAAAATGACAGAGTGCTGTAATCCTTTAAGTCTCCTACTGAATACTTATACATAACAGCAGCTGGCTCATCTTTGATTATTCCTATTCCATTGTTATATCCTCCTTCCAAAGATTCTATTTCAAAGACATATTTATTATTTTTCGAACTAACAATAGGAGGAAAACCTAGTGGAAATAATTCATTAGTTTTAACTTGATCTCCACGAAATTTACTCTCGTGATACCACTTCCTATCTCCCTCTTTTTTTATTCTAAATACAATACTGTCTGCTCCCTGACCAAATTTAATAAGCCGAACGAGTATTATTCCAATATTGTTCTGCGTTGCTTTAAATGCTGCAGTAGCTTTTTGATTTTTAATCAAATGTACATCTTGCTGGTTAGTTTTTTCAAAATCTAAATAGGTTTCTTCAACGACAGAAAAAGCACCAAAGTGATTTAGCAAAATAAGAGATTGTAACGCAAAGAATATAATACCTATGACTAAGGGGATTTTTAATAAATTTAATTGCATTAGAGATAAAAGTCTTCTAACGTTTAAGACATTAATTTTATTCTTTTCCATAATAAAAACGAAGAAAAAGATAAAACAATAATAGTAAAAATCTGCCAATTCTGCAAGAAATTCACGCTATTAGCCACATAAATAATTTTTTTTGAAATGAAGGAAGACAGTTTAGTAAAATTCTTTAAATCTTCTCTTGAATATTTATATACAAGAGCAACTTGTGGCTCATTTTGACTTACTCCGATTCCATTTTTGCCTGTTCCTGATAGGGACTCTATCTCAAAAATATAAGTATTGTTTTTGGAGTTTTTAAAAGGAGGAAATCCGAAAGTAAAATATTGATCCGGTTGGAATTGGTCTGCCTTGTAATTATTTTCGTAGTGCCATTTATCCTCTCCATCTTTTTTTATCCTAAAATTAACCGTGTCTGACACTTTATCCGACAATTTCGCAAACCGAAACAATAAAATACCAAAAATATCCTCGGTTGCTTTAACTTTAGATGTAATTTTTTCTCCTTTAAACAGATGGTTGTCAAATTGGTCGGTTGTCCGCTGGGGACTTAGCGTTTTTTGTAGATTTGTTGATTTTTCTTCCACTGCCGATAAAAGTCCAAGAGAATCGTATCGATTTATCTTAGAAGAAAGGTAAGGATATGAAACCAGAAACAAATATCCCAATGTAAAAAGAAAATGGACAATTAAGAGCTTTGATAACCTCATTTAGTTTAAAGTCAATATATATCTTTTGATTGCATCCTGCCATGTTGGAAGGATAACTCCAAGCTTTTTTGCTTTTATATTGGCAAGAGCCGAGAAAAACGGCCTTCTCAACTTTCCTGCCATGCCCTCTCGATTAACGGGAATAATTTTTGTTGGCAAACCTTTATCTTTAACAATTTCTTGGGCGAACTCTGCCCACGAACAATAACCTTCGCTTGCCAAATGGTAAATGCCGGAAATATTTTTATGTTCTATAAGATCTAAACTAGCTTTTGCCAAGTCAACTGTATATGTTGGATTAACAATCTGTTCTTTTGCCACTTCAATTATTTTTTCTTTCCTTGCTTGTTCCAAAATATTAAGGGCAAAATTTCCTTTTTTGGCCATACTCCCATGCTTCCCTCCATAGACGCCGTTGCTTCTTATTATAATGCTTGTTTTAGAATAGGCAAGAGCTACATACTCTCCCGCAGCTTTTGATATTCCATACATTTGCACCGGGCTTGGTTTATCTTCTTCGACATATGTAGAACCTTTTAGTCCGTCAAAAACATAATCGGTCGAATAGTGCACGAATTTTACATTTTTCTCCGAACAGAACTGCACGATTGGCTTAAGTGAAATCGCGTTTACTAAAAATGCCTTCTCGGGTTTTTCCTCGCATTGAGGTACAACGTGAAGAGCAGAAGCATTAATAACTACATCAGGAGCAAATGATTCTATTTCTCTTTTAACTTTTTCAGAATCTGTAATATCGAGTTCTTCATGCCCAAACGAATGAACATTATATCCTCTTTCAACTGACTGTTTATCAATCTCTGATCCAAGCTGTCCGTTTTTTCCTATAAGTAAGATTTTCATTTGTTAATAACATCGGGCCAATTTCGGTCCTTCTCCGAAAGAATTGCATTTTTGATTGGCCATTTTATTCCAAAGGCGGGATCATTGTATCGTATTCCTCTCTCGTGCGTTGGGCTGTAGTATTGGGTGACAAAATATTCTACGAGAGAATTTTTTTCAAGTGTTTGAAAACCGTGAGCGCATCCCTTTGGAATAAGTATCATTTTTTTATTTTTGGCATCTATAACTTCTCCAACCCACTGCCCATATGTCTTTGAATTTTTACGGATATCAACTGCCACATCAAAAATCTTACCTTCTAAGCACTGAATAATTTTATCTTCCTCTTTGGGTTTTCTCTGAAAATGCAGTCCCCTAATAACCCCCTTATCTTTTGATAAGGATCTATTGATATGAACTATCGAAAATGAAACACCGGATTTTTTAAGCTCTTCTTTAGCAAATATCCGAGCAAAATATCCCCGAGAATCCTTTTTTAACTCCGGCTCAATAATAAATACCCCTTCGATTTTGGTTTTTTTAAATATCATACTTCAAATACCCTCTTCGACCATGAGCTCAGAGCCGAATGGTCAGTATGAGCCTGAGTTTTAGTCAAATGGATCATTATTTAAAATAAAGCATGCTATCTACTTTTTTTGAGTCAATAAGATTTTTTAATACAACCATACGCGTGTACTTACCTGATACAAAATCCTCCTTGCTATAGTTTATAGCTTTTAGCTGCATAATTAAATCTGCAACCGATTTTTCCAAAGGCCACTTCTGTTTAGCTTGAGGGAAAAGTAGTTTAAATTTATCAAAATTAACTTTGTAGCTTCTTGTGTCTTTACCATGCTCTCCTGTGTAAATAACTTTGCAATTCGGAACATATTTCCGGACAATAGAAACAATATCTTTTACCTGAAGGTTATTTTCGTCAAAACCAATATTTATTATTTTACCATTAATTTTTTTGGAATCTACCTTTAAGAATTCAATAAAAATTCTGCTTAAATCCCGAACATCGATTAAGGGTCTCCATGGAGTTCCATCGCTTAAAATCCGAATTTCCCCAAAAACCAAGGCTGTTGTCACAAGATTATTTACAACTAAATCATTTCTAAATTTAGGAGAATACCCATATACTGTCGAATTTCTCAATATTCCTATGCAAAATCTATCATCTGCGATCTTTCTTAGCTCTTTTTCTGTCTCTATCTTTGATTTCGCATAAGCGGTTAAAGGATTAACATCCGAACTTTCATCAACAATACCTTTTTTCGCTATTCCATAGATACTGCATGATGAGGAAAAAAGAAATCTTTTAATTCCAGCTTCTTTGGCTATCTTGGCAAGCCTTATCGACGCCTTATAATTTATTTCTTCTGTTAATGCGGGATCGATTTCTCCCATTGGGTCATTAGAAAGTGCACTTAAATGAATAATTGCTTCAACATTTTCCAGATCTTTTTCATCAACATTCCTAATGTCTTTTGTAATTTTTTTGTAGGAGTCCTTCGAGAAAGAAACTTCTGTTTTTCCGCCAAAGGCGGATCCTCCCATGGAGGAAAAAAATTCCGTGTCAAGACCTGTAACTTGGTAACCATTTTGAAGAAGAAGCGAAACGAGTACTGACCCTATATATCCACGGTCTCCGGTTACAAGGACATTCATAAAGATTTTACCAGACTTTCCATTTGGGGTCTTTTTTCCACTGTCTATTCATTTCTTCAACATCCTGATAAGTATCCATTGCCGACCAAAATCCATTATGCGTGTAAACTGCCAGTTGTCTTTCTAAAACAAGTTTATTCAAAGCTGATTCAATTGCGTCTCTTGGTTTTAAATAATCGAAAACCTTTTTGTTAAAAACCATAAAACCACCGTTAACGTATTGGTTTAGAACCGGTTTTTGCTCAAACTTCTCAATCAGATTATTTTTATCTGCTACAATCAGTCCCCATTTGGATTTTGGATGAACGCCTGTAATAGCACCTATAACTTTTTTCTTTTGAAAAAAACGTAACAAGTCAGAAATATTAATGTCGGAAACCCCATCTCCGTAAGTAACCATAAAAACATCAGAAGCAACATACTTCTTTACCTTAAGAAGCCTTTCTCCTGTTAATGTCTCAGCGCCTGTATCTACAAAAGTAATATTAAAATTATCGCGTTTTCTTTTATTTTTTTTATAAAGCTTCTTCGCGCCCGAACTAGTATTGATCGTAAAATCATGCGTTAAGTATTCTTCGTTTAGAAAATAATCTTTTATATAGTCTCCTTTATAGCCTAGTGCTATGATAAAATCGTTAAAACCGAAATGCTCGTAAATCTTCATTATATGCCATAAGATCGGTTTTCCCCCCAAGGATACCATGGGCTTAGGTCTAAATTCAGTTTCCTCTTTCATTCTCGAACCCTGTCCACCGCAAAAGATAACAACGGGAATTTTCATTTTTTCATAATATCATAAGCATGATTTGTTTTCAAACCTTACCTATTTACTTTTTTACTTTAATTGATATAAAATGAGAGACAAATAACTATATAATTCCTTGCAAAAAACACCAAAAAAACATATTAAAAAAATTCTAATAACCGGAGCAGCCGGTTTTATCGGCAGCAATGTATTGGAATATCTTTTCAAAAAATACGAAGATTACGAATTTACAGTTCTTGATGTCTTAACCTACGCCGGTAATTTAAAAAATTTTCCTACTCAAATTAAAGACAGTCCCCGATTTAGATTTATATACGATAACATCACGAATGCAAGTATTGTAGATAAAATCGTTTCCGAATCGGATATTGTAATCCACTGTGCGGCCGAAACTCACGTCACGAGATCAATTTATGACAACGTAAAATTTTTCGAAACCGACGTTTTAGGAACACAGGCAATTGCAAATGCCGTTTATCATCATAAAAATAAAGTCGAGCGTTTTATACATGTTTCAACCTGCGAAGTATACGGCCAAGCAAAAACCCGTAAGATGAACGAAGATCATCCGCTAAATCCCCATAGCCCATACGCTGCTGCAAAAGTGGGTGCCGACCGACTTGTCTACTCTTACTATGTCACTTATGATATTCCCGCAATAATTTTGCGTCCTTTTAATATTTATGGTCCCAAGCAGCATCTCGAAAAAGCGATTCCGCGTTTCATAACAAGCGCAATTCTTAAGGAACCCTTAACCGTTCATGGAAACGGAAAACCCGAAAGAGACTATATGTATGTTGATGATTTATCCCGGGTAATTGACCTTCTAATGCATGCGCCTTTGGGGAAAGTTAAAGGCGGGGTATTCAACGTCGGATCAGGACAGGCAATTTCTATTCTTGATATCGCAAGGCTTGTTGCGAAGTATATGAAAATTCCTAGATCTCAAATTAAGTTTGTTAAAGACAGGCCCGGACAAGTTTCAACATTTGCCTGCGACTTTAGTAAATTTAAAAAACTCTTTGGCTGGACTCCTAAAAAGGGCTTTGAGGAAGGGTTAAAAGAAACAATAGAATGGTATAAAAACAATGAGGATGTATGGAAGCAGCAAGCATGGCTTCGAGCTGTTCCTATTATGATGGCCGACGGTACAATAGAACTTCACTAAGATATGAAAGTCGAATATTTTAAACATAATTTAGGGCAAGAGGAAATTAAAGAGGCCGTAAAAGCCTTGCACTCACTGTTTTTGACTACTGGGAACTACGTTGATCAGCTCGAAGAAGCTTTGGCTGCCTATCTTGACACAAAATACGCAGTAGGACTTACAAGCTGCACGGGAGCTCTTCACTTGGCGCTTCTTGCAGCGGGCGTACAGCATGGCGATGAAGTAATTACAACCCCGATGTCTTTTGTTGCAACAGCAAATTCAGTCTGCATGACAGGCGCAACCCCCATTTTTGTTGATGTCGAAAGAGATACCGGAAATATTGATACAAATCTTATTGAAAAGGCAATTACAAAAAAGACTAAAGCAATTTTGCCTGTTCATCTTTATGGACAGATGGCTGACATGAAAAAAATTTTATCTATCGCAAAAAAACATAATCTTTTGGTCGTTGAAGATTCAGCGCATGCGCTTGAAGCACAAAGAGATGGAATAAAACCCGGACAACAATCTTTTGGCGCTTGTTTTTCTTTCTACGCGACAAAAAGCATAACTTCCGGCGAAGGGGGAGCTTTTACAACCAACGACGGATCATCTGCCAAGCTTGTCAAAAAACTTAGATCACATGGAATAACCAGCGAGCTTGCACAAAGAGAGCGAACGGGGATCAAAACCTACGACGTTGACATTTTGGGATGGAAATACAATATGGATAATATTCAAGCAGCATTACTTATTCATCAAATTAAAAAAATAGAAACAAATTGGAAAAAACGAGAAAAAATTGCCCAAAAATATAGGAGCGCATTTGAAAAACTTGGAATCGAAATACCCAAAGAGTACAATAATTCCAAGCATGGCAGACATATATTTCCGATCTGGGTAGAAGCAAAAAAAAGAGACGCTATTTTGGATTACTTAAATAAAAATGGCGTCGGAGCTGTAATTAACTATCCTGCCATCCATCTTTTTTCTTTCTATAAAAAATCATTTGGTTTAAGAGAAGGAATGTTTCCAATTGCTGAAGAAATTGCAGAACGTGAAATTTCAATTCCACTGTATTCAAAACTGACTGACATACAAGTGAATCATGTTATCAAAATCGTTGGAGAAGCAGTTACTACCTAGATCTTCTTAACTCGGATAGCAAATTGAATGTATCCAGGAGACGCGATATCTCTTTCCATCTTTTCTTCAATGTATTTTATTGTAGGCATTTTCATTCTCAAAATGTGCTTGAAAAAATAAAATGATATCGCGTAAAAAGAGCTGAAAAAAGATCCGGCCTTCTCTGTTTTTTCTATTTCAAAACCTGCATCTTCAAGCATCCCAACTAATTGATTTTTTGTGTAATGCCTATGTCCCGCAAGCCAATAAGCCGGGTCCATAAGGTTTGACCAAAAATTTTTGCTAGGGGTTGCGAGAAATAAATACCCGCCTTTCTTGAGAACTCTATTAATTTCTATAATACTCGCAAGCTCGTATCCAATTGGAATATGCTCTAATACGTCCCAAAATGTAACAACTTCAAACGTTTCATTTAGGAAAGGGAGTTTGTGTGAAAACGCTTTAACTGTTTGCACGCGGGGAAGATTTTTCTTTAAAACTTTGAGAGCTTTTTCTTCAACATCCACAGCAGTTATTTCTTTTGCCTCATTATATATAAGTGCTTCAAAAGGACCTGTCCAAGCTCCAATATCTAATATTTTCTTGCCCTTAATATGTTCTTTTGAAAGAGAAAAATAAAATTTGTGTTCTCCCTTTGGTTCGGTTTTATCTATGTTTTCAGAGAAAGACATTGGCTTAGGATTTTTCATAAAATTTTTTACTCTATGTACGACAGCACTGTTGCAATATTAAATATTATAAATAATATTAACCAAGAAAGCATTAACGCAGGCGGAAATTTGCCTTTAATATTCTTCCACAAAATAATAAGTACCGGAATTGTCGAAAGAAGAATAAACAGCCTGTATACTAGATAAGAAAAACCAAAAGTATTTTGCCAAAAGTTTGAAAGGAGAGAAAGTCCAACCAATAATATGAAAAAAATACTTACTAAGCTCATTTTTTTTAATTCCTCATGAATTACAACTGCTGTTGATATGATTAAAAACGGATAAAAGGGGTATCTGTACCAACCATGAGCCGGTTCGTTTGGAATCGCAAAAATAAATGTAATAAAATATGCAATAAATGGAATAAGAATTATGAAATTTTTCTTTAAATCACGCATAAGAAGTAGAATTGAAAACCATCCAAAAAATATCCAACCGTCCAAATAATACCTGTCAACCAAAAGCGGGTCTTTAAAAATTGAAAAAAAACCCGCATAGCTTATATCGTATCTTGCCAATTGGAGTTTCCAAAGGTTTAAAAATAATTCCTTATCAATTAACAGTCCATAAATAATAAAAGTTGAAAAAATAAAAGCTGTTGCTCCCGAAACTAAAAAAGCGTCTTTCCATTTACCCTTGAAAGATAAAATCATGGATAAAGATAAGCCAACGACCAGCCATGGCACTTTAGCCAAAGATAAAAGTCCGGCTAAAATCCCCGCCATATTTCTGAATCGCTTTCTGCCTGTTTTTAAGTATTTTAAAATTAAATATAAAGAGGAAAGCCATAAGGGTATTAAAAAATTTTCGTTCTGAACAATTCTTGAACCTAAGACAATTGTTGGAACAGTTGCATAGAGCAGAGCCGAAAGCAATCCAACTTCCCTGCCATAAATTTCTTTTGACAAGATAAACACCATAAATATGGAAAGAGCACCCAAGATAATCGCTAAGGGTCTCATTTTTGCAAGCGTCACATCATACATATCTTTTGCTCCATTGCCTAAAGCAAATGAGCCGGCAACTAAACCAAAAAGCGGCGGATGTTCAAGGTATGGTTTTACAATCCAAAAAGCTGCTCCCTGATATTTAAGATGGAATCTGTTATTGTATTGAGGCTGCGAAGACCAAGATATAGGCTCGTGTTTTTGTATAAGATTTATTCCAAGCCAGGTCCACGCAAATTCATCAAAAGTTGCACCGTGACGAGGAATTGTTCCAAATTTATCGTGCCGCAAAAATATACCTAACAATAAGATAGCAACAAAAAGGAGTATTGTTGTATAATGCTTTTTATTGGCAAAAAATGAACTCATACTATTTGATAAGCCTTATCATACCATTCATTAGCATTTTCCTGCAATCTTATCCCCGATTTTTTAATAAATATTTTGGCGTTGATGTTTGGACCCGATTATTGGAAATAGACCATGTAAAACGCGCACATCATAAAATTCCTAAAAAAATAAAGAAAGGATTTATTATTGACGGACTGTTTGATTATCCAATCATATTTCCATGGATATTTTCTTTTTTTCCAAAAAAATTTCTATTAAATATTCAAGGATTTGTGTCTCCATTCTTTGATTCATTGCAAAATATTCTTGTTTTTTATATTACGTTTTCTTTAACAAACAGCTTACCGGCATCTCTCCTTGCACAGATTATGTATACGCTCATTCCTATTATTCCGATTGAGAACAGCTATCTTACTCCTAGATCCCTAGGGTATCTTAATTTCACCCTGGCATTTTACCCGATACTTTTGTTTCACATCAATCATAATATTTTCTTGTTAATAATTTCTCTGTTTTTCACTTGTACTTTATTTTTAACCCACAGGTTTGCACTACAGTCCTTCATATTTATATCGCTTTTTTTCTCTATTGTGGACCACTCTTTTGTTTACCTTTTAAATCTTATCTTAAGCTTTATTATTGTTGTTACCCTAACAAAGGGGTTTTATTTAAGAGTAGCTAAGGGGCACTTCTACAATATTTATTTTTGGGTTGTTAATTATAAATTTAGATTTGCTCATCAAATATACGGATTAAAATCCACTAAGAAAATGGATTGGGTAGGAAAAGCGTATTCACTTTTGTCGCTCTTTTCACCTATTTTTCTATTTGCTGTTAACATCTGGGCATTTTCAGCTATTCTTTATTTAGTTTTCTATCTTAAAAAATCTCCTGATTTTCCTATTAACATTATTTATTTTAAGATGGGCCTTTGGATAATTTTTTTCTATATATTTGGATCTATTGTCCTAAAAATAAAAAGGCTGATACCTATTGGCGAAGGCCAAAGATATATGGAAATGGCTTCAGTTCCGTCTGTAGTTCTTTCGTCAATTATCTTTTTTTATTTTTTCGACAAATTTGGAATAATTGCCATAGCAGTATTAATCTTTTTAATGTTTAGTAATTTATCATTTATTTTATTCGTTCAAATTAAAGGAATCATTGCAGATAAAAACCGCTCTTTAACTTATGACCTAAAACAAACATATAGATTTATTAATTCTTTAAAAGAAACCCCCAGAATCATCTGTATTCCTCATCAAATTACTACAATGACTGTATACAATACAAAAGCTGATATATTAGTCAATGCAGATAACCCCGGCTTGATGCAGATAATGGAGATCTATCCTATCTTAAAAAAACCCATATCCTATTTTCAAAAAAAATACTCCTTGGGGTACTTATTGCTTAGGGAAAGTTTTGTAAAACTGGAAGATCTCCATATAAAAAACCCGAGAATAATTTTTAAATCGGGAGACATCCTCTTAATAAAGCTTGAATAAATTTACTGGGATATTTGAGGATTATCCCCTATCGCTTTCAATATCTCGACAAATCTTAATCTCATATTTTCTAATTCTTGATATGGAATTTCTCTTTTTTTTCTAAATATTGTAACTTCACTGCTATCTTGATTTATCCAGATTTTTGTTTCTGGCTCATAATAATCTCTTATATAAGAATTGCTATCAAGCAGTGAAATTAATGCTTTTAATGTTTTATAATTTTCTTTCGAGAAATAATCATCCGTTCTTTGCCCGCTTTTAATTAAAATGTAATCAGTATTTTTAATAATGTTTATAAAGTAAGGTGTATCTTTCTCCGGATCATTAATTATTGTCCCAACAAAATTATTTATCTGTAAGGGTTTTTCTTGGTTGTAAAGATTATATGTCATAAGAGGCTCATCCAATGGCCGGTAATAAAATAAAGATATGATTTGCGGATCTTCTATTCCGCTAGCGTTGCTATCTTTAACAATAAAATCCAGTATTTCCTTTCCGCTAATTTTGTAAATATATGGCGGGCGGGAAATGGTCGTCAGATAATTTTTTTTTAATTGCCCGAACGGAAATTCAATTGGAAGGGAATATAAGCTCTGTTTCATTGGACCCTTACCCCAAACGCTTCCTAGAAAAGAAGTAATTGACAAAACAATAGTAAAAGCAACCAGTGAGATTTTAAATTTACTATTTCTAATAAAATCAAAAACACCCGCTGATAGAATTGCCAGATACGGATAAATTGGAATTATGTGTCTATCTGCCTTAAGCAATGCAAAAGCGGAGAATAAATAAGAAATGATAACCGCCAGTAAAATGGGTTTTAAATTACTTTTTCTTCTTAATGCCAAGACAAAACCTGAAATTATCAAAATAAAATAAAATGTACCAAGCTGATTAAAAGAATTTAAATAAAAGGTTAGTGAGTAGAACGAGAGCGGATTTCTTTCCTGATCTGGAACTATTAACCACATCGGGCCACCCACACGGTGACCGTAGAAATACTGAACTACCCAATAGAAATTTTGATAATACGGATAAATGGAGATAATTGTAGAAAGTAAAATCGAAATTAGCCCGTTTATTAATATTTTTTTATTCTTAAACAAACGTTTCTTAATAATTTGATAAAAAACATAAAGCAATGGTCCTAGAACGTAAACGATTGTTATCCATTTCGTTAAAAGCCCAAGGCCTAAGAATAAACCGAACAAAACAGAATACCTTCTATTCTCAAAATTATTGGATTTTACAAGAAACAAGATGCTCCATATTATAAATGCTGAAGTCGCGGTTTCAGAATAAGTAACATGGACATGAAGAAGAGTCCAACTATAAAAGGCGAAAATAAACGCGGCAAGGAAGGAAGATTGACGGCTTAAGAAATTCTTTGCAAGAAAATATATTCCAAAAATACTTGCCACATAAAGTAATCCATTAGCAAATATGCCCCAAAAATAAGAATTCGATAAACCAAACACCATAAGAAACGGCAAAATGAGCAAAGGATAACCCGGCTGTCTGAATGGAACAATTTGCAGCATTTGATATGGAGTATTCAGCGAGAGATTATTTTTTACCAATCGATAAAATTCTGTTGCCATACGCATATAATGCTGCTCATCCCATTCCGGAATCTTGTATGTCCTTAAACCATAACGAACCGTGCTGGCTAAAAGCAAAATCGAAATAATAGTTAAAAAGAAAATATACTTATCAAATCTTAAGTTTTTAAGAATTTTTCCAATTTTCATAATTACGCTTTTACTAAAATAAAGTTATTAATTTTATAAATAATTTTATATCTAGCTAAATTAAGATCTTGAATCCTTGCATAGTCTTCATTTAAAAGGACCATCTCCAAATTATATTTTTTCATAATGTAAGGGATCGGTTTTCGCAAATAAGGATAGACTTCTGAAATCTTGTTAATGCTTGCGTAACTTGCGTTAACAAAAACGGGACACCCGGTGTGATAGATAGTGTTAGTTGTTATTTGATGCGGAATACATAAAAGTCTAGGTTTTTCCTTAAGTGATTTTAAATAAGAAAACATATTTCGCATGCTGGGAGTAATTGTCCGCAATTTATCTTTTATAATTCCTTTTCTTTGAATAACGACTATGGTAACAAAAGAAGCTATGCCCAGCAGAATATATCCTAAAATTATAATATTTCTAAAATCCGTTTCCATAAATCTGAAGAGAAGTTTTGATGCCAAGAAAGCAGTTGGAAAAGCTGATAATTCAAGGTATCTTTGTCCTTCTCCTAAAAATCTAAGTTTTGGAATCCAAGTTGTTAAAAGCGCCAGCACATATGACAACATTACCCACGAAAGCATTCTAGAGAGTAACGGATCTGAGGGTTTGGCAAAAAAGAAAAGATAAAAAACAGGCAACGTCCATGGATTTGTAATTGTTAAAACAAACGGCGGGAATTTAAGAAATTCATTGTACAGCCTAAAAATAAAATCTTTTGTTTTATGCTCCTTGTAAGTGCCTTTTACCTGATGGGAGAAACGATAATTAATATTATCTGCCCAAAATTTTAAATTTCCAATATGGCCTTTAAGGACTTTTAAATAAAATCCTTTTGATAAAATTAGTCCGAGTACAAAAGATAAAGCAAAAATTAATAAATAAACAGGATTTTTATCCAAAATGCTAAAAAATACAGAAAAAAATAAAAATCCTTGAGTTGTAAATCTGTGAGATAAAAATACCAGAGCTCCGGAAACTATTGCAATTGAAAGAAAAATCGGCTGGCTATTTTGAATAAACAGAAATAGGGAAATAAATAAAATTGTAAAAAGACTGTATCCTAAAGATCTTGGAGTCGCGCTTGAATTTTCCAAAACGATAATTGGGGTTAATACATAAATTATTTGAGTAACTAAAGACAGTAAAATATTTCCCGTTAAGTAAAAACTAATATTAAAAATTAAAACTACAAGTAGCGAGTCGAAAAAAGGAGAAAAAATAAATTCGTATTTTTCAACCAACTTAAAAGGAAATTTGGAAAGAATAAAAATAAAAATAGGTGGATAATCATATTCGCCCGAGACTATGAACCCATTTTCTATTTTTCCGGGAATTTTTCTTTGCTTATGGTATTCCTTTAAATACAAAAGGTGCGTCCAGATATCCACCCCAAACTTTTTATTTAGAATACGAGGATAAATCTCAAAGGTGAATGCAAAAATAGGAAGAACTAAGCTGATTATAAATAAATTAATCATCTCTTGCCCACCTTAGAGTTAAGAAAGAGTTAACTATTTTAAAACCACAATCCTGATAAACACGAAGTGCCGGAATATTACCCGCTTGAGTTTCAACTGTAACAACTTCGACTTCCCACTCTTTAAACTTATTGAGAGAAGACATAACTAGTCTTTTTGCAATTCCTTTTCCACGAGCTTCGGGAGAAACTCCCAGAAGAGATATCTGACCTTTTTTTTGCAATGTTATGTATCCCAATATTTTCTTTTCTTCCTCCCAAACTAAAACTAAATTAGCCGCTTTCCCCAAAATAGAGTTTTTAATCCATTCCAGATAAAATTCGTTTGCCTTATTTTTTGGAATTAAAGGATCGTTAAAAGTTCTACTTATTGAGTAAAGTCCTGATGTTAGATTGTTGAGTTCCTTTAAATCATTCTTATCTGCTCCTCTTGTCTCACTTGCAGGCTGTCCTATTTCAATATTTGAAGTATTTATATCAAGACTGATTAATCCATCTACCAGAATAAAACCTGACTTTTGAAGTGCATGTATGGTGATAAAATCATTTGACTGAACTCTATAGGTTGCATATTTAACATTATTCTTTATTAATTCTTTTATTAGTGATTTTACTTCTTGATCTAATGCTTCAGGTTTTCCATTAGAATGCACGCGGAAAATTTTAGCTACCTTAAAACCAAAAACTTTACTGTCAAAATTGTCCAAATTCCAATTTTTCATTTATTTTCTTTAATGACTTCTAAAGCAGCCTTGGCCGTATTCTCCCACTTATATCTAAAGCTTGATTTTCTTGCGTTTTCTCTAAGTCTATTATAGTGATTTTTATCACTTAGGGTTTTAATTACTTCCTTTGCAATTTCGGTCGGACTATTCTCTTTGACAATTATTCCGGTAACTTTATCTTTTACAATATCTCTGAGTCCAGAAACATTATATACTACAGCGGGAGTTCCCATTCTTGCAGCTTCCGGAACTATTAATCCCCAGCCTTCCTTCATTGAAGGCGCAAGTAGAAGATGTGCCCTGCTCATAAGCTCAAACTTTTTCTCTTGGGATACATATCCCCAAAAAGTTATTTTATTTAAAACTTTAAATTTCTTTGCCATTTTTTTAAGATAATTTATATATTTTTTATCTCCGTCTCCAACAATCCAAAGCTTGAAGTTTGATTTTTCTTTTGAAACCTTTTCAAGTGTTTTGATTACATCTTCTATGCCTTTGGACATGGATATTCTTCCAACAAAAATAAGCGTTGGATCTTTTTCTTTCTCCATCCTTTTAAAATTCTGCGGAATTGTTAAGCCCATCGGCAAAACAGTTATATTTTTAGATTCAACGCCTTCTCTTATAAGCTCCTCTTTGGTAGAATTTGAAATTGTTAGATAGGGAACATTCTTATATATAAATTGAAGATAAATTCTCTCCGCCGTTCTTCCTAATAAGCCAAAAAAATGCCCAAACATTTTTACCCAAAGATCTCCCGCTACCTCACAAATAAGAACAACTTTTTTTTCTTTTACATACCAAGGCGTAAAAAACGGTAGTCCGTGGATTTCATCTACAACCGCATCAAACTTTTGAACGTTACTTCTGTAGTACTTGAAAGCCAGAAAATGAACGGAGGAAAATAGAAAACGAGCATCGGGGTGACCATTTCTGATAATTTTTACTTTCTCCACAGTTTCTTTTTCTTTTGAATTCGAAAACGAGCTTGAAAAAAGAGTTACCCTGTGTCCAAGCTTAACCCAACGCTTGGCTATTTCGTGTGTTAAAATCTCGGCTCCTCCGCTTTTTGGGTTTTTAATATCCCGCCAATTTAAGATCAGTATATTCATACTTCAATAATCAATAAACAAGAATCAATAAGCATAAGACATTAAGCAATAAGCATACATCAATAAACAATGAGCAATAATCATAAAATTACTTGCCGCTCAACCTCAGCGTTTTAATTTTGCTCCATAAAAGACGACTTATTTCATCTCCCAAATCTAACAGACTTTCTTTATCTTTTTCTTGGACTAATTTTTGCTCAAAAGAAAAGTAAATCAAATATTTTGTTTCTTTTGTGGAACCTAATGCAATTTCTAAAAATCTTCTATGGTCTTGTTTGCTTATTCTTGCATATCCTTCTACTAAATTAAGCGGAATAGATAAAGCTGCTCTTCTTAATTGAGAAGTAATTCCAAATAATTCTTCTTTAGGAAAAGTTTTTGTTATTTTGTAAATTTCTTTTGCTAACTTATCTGCCTTTATTAATATAATATCGTTTTCCGAACCAACTCTATTATCCATATTGTTTTTTGTTTATTGTTTATTGTCCTTATCGTAATAACGCAATATTTTAAGACGATAGAAAACCGCTGCGGTATCCCAAAGCATCCACAAAATTATATTCCAAAAGCTTTTTGATGTAATAGAGCTTACGCCTTTAAAATTTAGTTTTATAGGAGCCTCATGAATATTATGATACCCAAGTTTATAAGCTACTGCCAAAACCTCTATATCAAACGAAAATTTCTTAACGATAATCCTTGAAAATACTTCCTTTGCAACTTTTTTTCTAAATATTTTAAGACCTACTTGAGTATCTTTTACTTTAAATCCAAACAAGATGTGGGTAAGCGTTCTATACCCCCACGATAGAATTTTTCTTTGATACGGATAACTGACTTTTGAATCTGGGTGAAGCTTACTTCCAATGACAATATCGGCTTTATTCCAATCCATGATGTTAAGCATTATAGAAATTTCTGCCGGGTCCAAATCCATTCCCGCATCTATAAAACCAATGATATCTCCTTTGGCTTCCCTAACTCCTAATTTTATGGCCGATCCTTTTCCTTTATTATCTTTATACCCCAATACCTTTAGATTCTTGATTCTTGATTCTTGATTCTTGATTCTTCCATATGTTTTGTCCAAAAACCCATCCACAACTACAATTAATTCGTGGGGAAAATATAACGATGATAGAATTTCATCAATGTTTTTAATATCTTTGACAATAGTTTTTTCTTGCTTATAAGCAGGAACAACTAAAGATAAAGTTTTAATGTTCATACTTTACGAATTGATTGATTTAAGATTTAAGATTTATGACTTATGACATTTTTCTTAAGCCTTACTGCATGCATCTTATATCTTAACGATTAAATCTTGAGGCAGGTTTCTTCGGACAATGTCCCACGAGAACGGTGTGCCGTCAGGCATTTTTGCTTGAGCTTCTGAGTAAGGAACTCTACCTTCTTCTTCGGTATTGTATAGAGCTGTTGGAAAATTCAATAATACTGCGGGTGTTTTTGAAACTACCATAAAACCGTGAAGAGTTTTTTTAGGAATAAGTAAAATATAAGGATCTCGATCCGCCTGCATGTGAAAAAGATTTAAAAGACCAAACGTTTCGGAATTTTCCCTGCTATCTGCAACTGCCGTAATAATTTCTCCATATGCAACTACAAACCTATCTTCCTGATTTGGGTGATAATGCCAGACATTTTCATCCCGAGCAGCATTTGAAGGCGTTACGGAGTAATACTGCATGAAGAATTCCCGATCCGGCCCATAAATTTCCGGCCAATCTTTTCTTAATGTCTCAACTAAAACGCCGGATTCGTCTTTATTGATCTTAAGAGGATACAGAAGAACATCCTTAATTATATTACTTGTCTTTTCGTTTTTTAATGAGATGAATTCCATAAAACTAAAGTTCTTAAAGTTATAATGCTATAAGGTTTTTAAAGTATATAACTTGATTATACAATACTTTTTGGACTTTATGAACTAAACTGTTGGGGCATTCAAAAACGTTATCGTTTTCCTAAACTTTCCAAAATTTCCATAATCTTTAAGAAAGATATACAAAAGAATAATAAGAATCAAACTGCACACAAAAATAGATATGCTAATTACCTGAAAAAAATTATTATGAATAAAGAGTATAAGAAATATTTGAAGTAATGCGCCGGATACAACAAAAAGAGATATAAAGGTTTTCTTTAAAGAAAGAAAAAAATTGACAAATACATTCAAAATGCTAAATAAAGTAATAAATATACCAAATAGACCAAGATAAGAACTCGCGTTAAGATATTCTCTTCCTCCCAAAAAGAGACTTATAATAAACCTTGGAAATATAAAGTAAAAAACTGTTATCGCAATAGAACTAATACTTACCAAAACGATGGTTAAATAAAATAAATTATTAAAATTCTCACCTTTTGTATGCCGTTTTACCAAAAGCGGAAACATCACCATAGTTATCGGGCCGGTAAAATAAAAAATAGCCTTTCCAATAAGAGAGACTCCGGCATATAATCCGGCTGAGCTTGAGGAGAAAAAATGCTTAACTAAAATTATATCTATTGATGTTAAAGATGTAAGAGCAAATATGGTTATTCCTGTTGGTAATGCGTAAGTAATTACCTCACGAATTGATATTGAAACATTCTCCTTAGTTTTTGTAAAAACAGACTTCAGCGGAATAAACCCAAGGAGAAATGAAATAAGATACATTGCAAAAACAGCAAAAAGTCCGCCAAAAACTTTAAATCCTAAAATAATCAGCAGAACTCCAACAGAAAGCTTAACCACTCCTCCAATTACTAATGTAATCGAGATAAAGGTAAACTTAAAAAGACTTTGTAAGAATGCAGCATTAGCTATGCCAAGATAACCAACAGCCACGATTACACCGGAGAATATCACAAGTAAAATGCTATCGATATGCAGGAAATTTTTAATGGGTAGTGAAAAAACAGTAAAAATAAAAATAAGTAAAACAGCAATAACTAAAGTAAAACCAAAAGTTGTTTTATATAGCTTTACAGCTTTATCTGTTTGGCCTGAAGATAAATAGTTTGTTGCAAACCTTACAACTACTGTAATGATCGACTGCGCAGGAGTTCCAACAAGGACAATAGCCGAAATCAAACTGGCATATATTCCATAATCTATTGCGGTAAGACTTCTTGCCAAAAATAAATTAAATAAAAAAGCTAAGATATTGCTGATGAGTGATCCTGCAAAAATATATATGCTTCCGCTAATCAGCTCATGCTTGATAAGTTTTTTACCTAATCCAAATATTTTTTTATTCATATTATGCAATAAAATACCCTCTTAGAAAATAAGAAGTCAGAACAGCTAAAAACACCAAGGATAAAATTAGTAAGGAAACCTTAAGCAAATTGCTTTTTAGGTCACCCAAGATTATAAAAACCGGAAAAATAATCAAAAGATAGCGAGGAATAGAAGCTAATGTACCGGAAAGAGTTGGTATCATAACAGCTAAAATACCAAAAATCAGATAGGATAATCTAATTTTCTTTATATTAAATACTAAAATAAAAAGAAAAATAAAAAATAAACCGAACTCAAGTAGAGCAATAAGAGCATTATGAGTAAAAAAAGGAACTGTTGCGAAAATTTTAAGGTATCTGAAAATAACTTGAGGAAGGAGAATAACTTCTCCCCCTGATCTTCCCACTCCAAAGGCAGACAGGGAATGAATGAAAAGCAGTGGATCCCCAAACATCTTCCAAAGGTAAAATATATAAAGTAAAAGACCAGATGAAGAAAATATAATTATAGATATAAGAATTGATGCCGGAAAATTATCGCGGTCTAATTTTCTTTTCTTGTATTTCTGGCAGAATTCAATAATTATTGAGGGGAGTAAAAGAATTCCTACAAATCGTGTTGCCGAAGAAATTCCACCAAGAAAACTTCCAAGTAGAAAATTAGATTTCCTTACAAAATAAAAAGAGACCATAATAGACGCTAGTGATAAAGATTCGGTATAAACGGATGCAAAAAAGAAACTGGTCGGAAAAAATATTAAAAATAGAACCGACCAATTTGCTGTTTTCTCACTGTAATCTAGTTTTACAAGTTTATAGAAAAAATATAAGGCAATAAAAAAACTTAGATGTGTTATTATAAGTCCTGATATTAAATAATTATTAAAAGAAACAAAAGATAAAAATTTAATAATTAATGGGAAAAAAGGGAAAAAAGCCTGTTGATAAATACCATATCCGTTTTCCGCAATACTCAAATAATGCACTCCATCAAGATTTGCCCATGGCACTGGGCCAAGATAGCCTCTATTCAATGGTATTATCTTGGATAAAAACTCTATCAAAAAGAGAAATAATCTCCAAGCTGTAAATGCTTTAAAAATAAAAAAAATTACATTTTTATCCTTTTTCCAAAACTTTTTCATAAGCCCTAACTGTTTGTTCTGCTGTTTTTTTCCAGGAAAATTTACCCGATTGCTTAAGTCCCTCAGCAGAAAGTTCTTTTCTTAATTTTTCATCTTCAAAAACTTCTGTTATGTCTTTTGCTATTTTATCTGAATCATATGCATCTGTATAAAAAGCCGCATCTCCCGCTACTTCAGGGATTGATCCTTCTTTAGTTGTTATAACGGGACAGCCGCATGCCATTGCTTCTAAGATAGGCAGGCCGAATCCCTCATACAAACTTGGCATTATAAACACGGTTGCCAAATTATATAATGCTACTAAGTCTTCTGTTTCAACAAAACCGACCCGCAAAATATTTTTATTCCCTTCAGCTAATTTCTGAACTTCCAATAAATCTTGATTCCAGGGGTTGTTTTTATCAAAGTCGGATGAAACTAGAGTTTTTCCCACCATAACCAGTGGAATCCTTGATTTTCCTGCAGCTTCCGCTAATCTTGGAAGATTCTTGTTCCATGTAACATCCCCTACATACAAAGCGAACTTATCGGGAAGATTATACTTCCTGGCAATTTTCAATTTTAAATTTTCAATTTTCAATTTACGAAACTGCTCTCCTGCGGCCAGATAGATAACTTCAATTTTTTTCTCACTTACGCCCGTAAATTTAATTATGTCTCTTTTTGAAGATAGTGAATCTGCAATTATTAAATTTGCTTTCCTCAGAGAGGCTTTTTGAATAAGCCACTTAAAGCCCCCCCTTACTCCTTTTGGGAAATATTTAGGAAAAACCAGAGGCGTTAAGTCATGAACAGTAACTATAGTTTTACATCGATTGAATAGCGGTAACGTAAGAAAGAAAGGCTCGAAGTAAGGATAATGCACTAAATCTGTATCTTTGGATAAATTTTCTCCTCGAACAAAAAAAGTATACTTATTTTTGGGAAAATACTTAATCAACGATCTTTTCAGATTGTTAATATAAAAACCAACCCCTCTTACTCTATGCTGAATTAAACCTTTTTCCTCGATTGGTGAAACATCAATAGCTATTTTCATTTTCTCATTATACCAATTATACTTTTTCTTCCAAGAAATGCTAACAGCAATACCGATATAAAAAAATAGATATAAGAGGCTATTCTAACGGAAGTGTCGGAAAAAATTAATTCAACTTCATGCATCCCGCTTGGTATTCTAATAAGTATTCTTCCGTTGTAATTATCGACTTCCTTCTTTTTACCATCAATAAAAGATATCCAACCCGGGAAATATGCAGTGTTAATAATAATCTGACTATTTTCTTTCGCATTGATCATTAATTTATAAGACTGAGGCTTAATATTACCTATTTTAATAGAGCCCGATCCTCTAAGAAATTCAAATTTATCTTTTCTTTTTTGAGGAATTGCAACCAACCATTTTGTATTAAAAGAATTTCCAGGGCTGTTGGTTCCATCGATAAAATTTGATCTCGTTAAGTAATAAGTATCTACTCTTTTGTGGTAAAAAGGAGCCTTTGCATATCCTAAGCCTAATAATATTGACAATAGTATAAAAATAAAAGCAAAAAGATTTTTCATCCATCCTTTTGAGACAGCATTAACGACACTTCCTCCCAAAAATGAGACAATTAAAATTGTAAGACTTAAAAATCTCCATGGAAATTGGAAATAATTAAAAAAGGGAATATTATCCCAAAACCAAGATGAATAAGGGGTCATTAAAAAGATAGCTGCAAGAAACCAAACAAGAAAAAAAGTTAATAAAATACGATTTTTTTTATATCTAATAAGTACTAGAAATGACAGTAAAACAACTAAAATATTCACCACTCCAATTTGAAATGACATTTGGTTTTGAATTTCCTTACCCGAAAATCCATATCCCCATGACGGAATTACAAGCTGATAAATTTCCGGAAAATGTTGTTTTAGATCAAATATCTGAAGGCCTGTTACATATTTGCTTTCGAAAAGTGCGGGCAGCCAAAATGGAGAAGATAATCCTAAGCCAATAAACAATATTAAAATTAAATTTTTAAAGTATTCTATTTTATTTTTTTGACGGATTGATAAAAAAAGACAGTACGAAATAAAAAAAATAAAAAATAATAGAGCTAAAATATTATGAGAGAGAACAAGAAGAAACAGAATAACCGATGAAACCACAAAAAAAATCCAGCTCTGTCTATTTGAAAACTCTGTAAAGCTCCATAAAAGTCCCGGAAATAATGCAAGACTCCATACCTCTCCTACAGATCCTCTTACATAGATATCTACAAAATGATAAGGAGAAAAAGTATATAGAATGGAGGATATAATCGCTCCAAGATCCTTCCAAAATAATCTTGCCCATAGATAGAAAAAAATTGCACCCACAAAACTTGCAAAAATCATGTTTAGTTTAAAAGAGTCGATAAAACTAAAGCCCAGGAAATGAAAAAATGAAGCAATATAGTTTGGGAGAGGATAAACGTAATTGAAAAGCGGGATACCAAAACCATTATTAAAATCGGGCGCCCAGCGGGGATACAGAATTCCGCTTTCTAAAACTTTATAGAATTGTTGGAATCTTACTGTGTGATATTCTCCATCATGCGTTGGAGGAAGACCCGAGGAAAAAAGCGAAATGGAGGCAATCAATGCTCCTGCGATCACGACAAGTAGGGAAAAGTTCTTTTTTAATAAATCTATATTTTTCATGAAATCTTGATTGTTCCAAGCTTTTTGCTAAATTTAAATTTCCTATCAACCGCTAGGTACAAATACAAACAAAGAACTGGAAGGAAGATTAATATAATTTTTAATAATGGAGTTGATCCAGAATATGTTCCGGAAAACATAAAGGGAGCATAGCTTAAGAGTAAGCCAAACGAAATTGCATTTGAGAGATACAGGAGATTCCTTCTTTGAGGTATTAGATATGAAAATACCAAAAACCAAATTGCATACCATGGATATATCTCTTCTCTAAGGAATGACAAGAAGAAGATCAGCATCATAGATAAGGCGGAAATAAAAAAAACTCTCTCCCAATTTATACTTTCTTTTCTAATTGTTTTTAGAATTATATAAATAAAAACAGGGAAAAGAAAAATCGTAGAATATTTTATTAATATAGAGGCTATGATAAAAATTAAACTCAAGAAAATTCTTTTTTTAATTAGAAAATAGAAGGATAAAAGTGCGAAAAACATCATAACGATATCATTATGGGAACTTACTAATGTTTCCATAATAATTAATGGGCTTAATGCAAATAAGAAAACAGATTTCATATTTTTTGAAATCTTCGAAACTAAAAAGATAGTACCTAGGTAGAATAAAATGACTAGCAGTTTAAAATTAAATAGAGTAAGAACATAATTATCAAATCCCAATATAAAACTGATACCAGTGATTTTTATCCAAACGGGACCATACAATGCAACTTTATTCACCGCCCTCGTAAAAATCAAAAGAGGATCGCCTACGAACTCGATGGGCATAAGTATGTATGGATTTTCTCTATAAAAGAACAGAACTTTTGAGGTTGCGATGTAATTAAATATATCATAGGAGAGTATTGCAGGGTACGTTAGAAATAAGATACCGGAAGTTAGTAGTATTAATTTTTTAATGTTTATGCTTTTTTGATATTTTAGAATGAGATAATAAAAAACAAAAAATAATAAAACAAAAATAACATACGTCATCGTTGCAATTGTTCTGCTGTTTGTTGCAAACCCGGTGTAAATGTTGTGGAAATACGATAAGTTTTGATCGGTAAATAGGTAAGAAAAGATTACAAATAAGAACAAAGTGAAAAAATATACTGGGAGAAATAGCTTCTTCATAACGTTTTACTTCTTATAGCTATAGAGGTATCTATGGTTGTCCAAAGATTTAGGTTGGTTGGGCTATCTTTCTCTGGTGTCCATTCAAATTTATCAGGAATATTATTTTTTAATTTTTCAAGCTCTTCAATGTGTTTCCTTGAGGCTTCTTTTAAAATTTTTTGCTTTTCGAATATATCTTTTCCTTCTTTTTTTGCGGAAAGCAAATAAGGATAAATTTTCTCAAAGTATCGATTGGACTTAAGAAGAGATTTATAAGCCAAGAGATATTGTTTATATTCAAATAGAGTTTTTGCTTCGACTAAATATTTATCCGAAAGTTTTTGATAATAATATGTTTTACCAAAATTTCCAAAATACCAAAAATAAGATATCTTTTCTATAACTTGATTAATTGTGTAAAACTTATTTCCGGGCATTTGTGAAGGATACGGAAGAACATAATCACTTTGAGCAAAAACCCGAACTGAAGAAAGATTAACTAATAAAAAGAGGAAAAGAACCCATCGCAAATTTTTCATTTTTCATTTTTCATCCGTTCGACTTTGCTCAGGATGACCCTGAGTTTTAGACATTCGGCTGAGCTCAGTCGAAGCCTCGAATGGGTCATTCTTCATTTCTTATGCCACTCCCAAGCGGTTTTAACTATAGTCTCAAGATCTGAATATTGAGGTTTAAATCCGAGTTCTTTTTCCGCCTTAACATTGTCGGAATAAATAGAAGGAGGATCGCCGGGTCTTCTTGATGTTATTTTAATAGGGAAATCAATTCCGCATACCTTTTTGACCATATCTAAAACCTCAAGATTTGAGTATCCCTTTCCGACTCCTAAATTAAAACTGTCGCTTTTATTTGTTTTGCCAAGTTTTTCTATTGCAAAAATATGTGCATTAGCCAAGTCCTCAACATGAATGTAATCTCTTATGCAAGTACCGTCGGGCGTATCATAATCTTTACCAAATAATTGAAACTGGGAATTATTAAGAGCTGCCCTTATTGCCAGAGGTATGATGTGTGTCTCCGGATTGTGATTTTCTCCCAAACTGCTGTCAAGAGCTGCTCCCGCAGCATTAAAATATCTTAGGTTTATATATTTTATTCCATAAATCTTATCGTACCAATGCAAGATCTTTTCGAAAGCCAATTTTGATTCTCCATATACACTCTCCGGAGATTTTTCTGCATTTTCCGCAACAGGAAGAATTTTAGGAGTTCCATAAATTGCGCATGTCGAAGAAAAAACTATATGCTTTATATTTTTTTGTTTCATGAATTCCAGAAGATTAAGACCACCCAGAATATTATTTTGGAAATAGGAAAAGGGCTGATCCATTGATTCACCTGCCAAAGCCAAAGCAGCAAAATGAACTACTGCATCGAAATTTTCATCCCTGAGTCCACTATTAATATCTTCTTTATTTAACAAATCACCAACAACCAGTTTTGACGAAACGCTTTCCTTGTGTCCGCCTTTTAGATTATCGAATACAACAACTTCGTTACCTTTATCTTGAAGAAGTTTTGCAGTTATGCTTCCAATATATCCGGCACCGCCAGTAACCAATATCTTCATAGTTTGTAAGCCTTAAAGACTTAAGACTTAAGACTTAAGACCTAAGTTTCCAATATTTTATCAAGGAATTTACCATTTTGCTAATTTCTTCTGCATCCATCTGTAAATTATCGTAGGTAGATTTTGAAATATAGCCTAAATCCATGGAAAGGATAAGATAGTATTTAACCTCTTCTAGAGATCCGTTTGAAATATACAAAAACTGAATAAATTCTTTCTTATGGTTTCTAGCATTTCCTTCTATAATATTTGCAACAATCGAAACACTAGCTCTTCTGATTTGACTTATTAATCCAAATGTCTCGTGTTGAGGAAACGTTTTAGTGATTTTATAAATTTTAATTACGAATTGATGAGCTTTTTTATAAACTTTTAAACTTTCGAATTTGTTTGCCATAATGTTCTTACTTCTTAAGTCTTACGTCTTAAATACTTTACATACGCTACAGGAAATCGCAGGGAAGAAAAAAGAGAAAACACAAATCCCGGCCAAAGATCCATAAAGCCCTTGTGTCTTATATAGCTTATAACAAACCAGTGAACGGGTTTTATAAAAATGTAACCTAAAGCATAAAGACATTTTGATATTGTGCTTTTATTTTTTAAGGAATCCTTAATTTGAGTGGCCAGCAAACTGGTATACCGGCTCCATTTAATCAGGTACTCATCAAAACTTTTATATGGGTAATGAAGGAGAGATTCTTTAAGATAACCAATTTCCCCCTCAACTTCTGCTTGTTCGTGAACATCCCTTTGCGGAAGTCTTCCCTTACCTTTTTTATATAATCTTAAAGTGTAGTCAGGATATTGACCTCCTTTTGATAAAAATCTTCCTAAGAACCAATTTTTTCTCGGCAACCAATATCCGTTGATATCAGACTTAGGACTTAAGATATAAGACTTATGAGATAAAATTTCTTTAATTTCATTTGCAAGTTCAGGCGTGACTCTTTCGTCTGCATCCAACTGAAGCACCCAATCTCTTGTTGCCATATCAATTGCCATTTGTTTATTAATATGAAAAATAGGTTTGTTTGTTGTGATTTTAACCTTTGCCCCAAATTTTTTTGCAATTTCAACAGTTTTGTCTTTTGATGAACCATCGACCACAACTATCTCATCGGCAATGTCTTTTATGCTGTTAAGACATGCCGCAATATTTTCTTCTTCGTTGTATGTTGCCAAAACTACGGATATTGTCTGTTTATTGTTCATCTTAATATTATACTTCTTTTTTTTGTTTTAAGGACCCAAATACTAAATATTCCGCCGATGATGTATCCAATACTGACAAATGAAATTATATCCGAAAATAATCTCAGTTTTGTCTCTTTATATATGGCTTCGACTATATAACTTCCTTTGTTTAAATGAAACGTCATTACACCTCTATAATCTTTATTTTGAAACTCTATATTTTGTGGTATTCCATTTGCTTTTATTTCCCAACCCGGAAAATATAAAGTATTTTCTTCAAATAAAGTCTTATTAATTACATTAATACTGTATTTATGATAAGTCGTTGTCCTTTTTAATTCTTTTATTTGAGCGTTCCCATCAATAACCTCCAGATATGCTTTTGGCCCTTTTTCCATAAATCTTACAGACCAAACCGGTGCGCTTTCGCCAGTGTCTGTAGTACTGTTATAAACACCAGTAAAAAATTTATCTGGATTTTGCAGATATCCATTTGCCTTTATATAGTCTTTACTTTGAAACAAAATAATTAAAAGAAGCAAAACAAAAATTATTTTTTTAAATTTATTTGGAACCGCAGAGATAAGATATGCTGCCAAAACAGAAGTCGTGAAAACTGTTACTGCTAAAAAACGCCAGGGAAACTGGAAGTTTTGAAGAAGGATAAACCTTGACCAAATAAAGTTGGACTGGTCAAGCATTAAAAAAGTCGCAAAAAAAGTAAATATAATTAGACTAAAGACTAAGATATAATTTTTGTTATCTTTTTTGTGAAAGTAATAGAATACAAACGGAGAAGTAAACAGAGATATCCATGAAGCAATACCAATCTGAACAGTAAATTGACCCGAACCGCCATAGCTCCAGGGACCATAAAGTAAATCTTTAAAACTCACAAATCTTCCAATATAACTTCCTGCTGTAACTATATTTCTTAAAGTATATTTCCCTTCAAAAAGCCCCGGAATCCAAAAAAATGCAGAAAGTGAAAAACCAATCAGTATTAAGAATAAAGTATTAAGTATTAAGTATTTATTAAATTTTGATAACCAAATAAGATAGAGGCAATAAGCCAAGATAAACGGCGTTAACATTAAGCTTATTGCATTATGGGATAAAATCAGAAGAGCCAAGGATATTGCACCAAAGATAGAATATTTATATTTTTGATCTTTATGTAGTTTATATAAAAAGCAGAGCGTAAGCGGGACAAATGCAAAAGCTAAGTTCTCTCCAATATCTCCCCTAACATATAAATCAACAAATCTATAAGGAGCGTAAGTGTATGAAATAGCGCCTAAAACCGCAGGGATTTCGCCCAAAAAAGAAGAAAGCCATAGGTACATAAAAAACAAAGATAAGACCATCCCCAAACCAAAAACAATTTTTACTGAATCGACAAGAGAAAATCCCAAAAAATGGAATAGTGAGGCAATGTATGAAGGCAATGGATATAAAAATTCTAAAATCGGATGTCCATACCCCCAGTTAAGATTTTCCGCCCATCTTGGAATAATGTTTCCTTCCAAAAGATTTTGATAAAAATTGGCGATTCTTGCCACATGATCCTGTCCGTCATGAGTTATAGGAAGCCCCGGATTAAACAGTGCAAAAACAGAAATTAATCCAAAGATAGATAGCAGAATTAAACTTCTTATTTTCATTTAGCAACTACAATTATAGCCTCTTCTCCGTTTAAATTTCTAAATGTTTTAATTGGGCTAATGTTTTTTGAAAATTCATTTGGATTTCCTACGTACAACGTTCCTTTTGATCCGCTATCTTCTTTAAAATTAATTGGTTCAAAAAAAAGATTATCAAACTTATGATTCTCTGCATAGCCGCCCGAAATCGTTCCTCCCTGCTTTTGATAAAGTTTTGGATCATATTTGCTATAGAAAAGATAAAACATATAAGACTGGTATAAATTATCGGAATTGGAAATAACTACTTTCTGATAATTCTTCTGTTGGGAAAGAACGTAAGGAATCGTCTTTGATAATGCGTACTGAAAAGATGAAGACTGCTCTTTAGGAAAAACAATAAAATAATTTTTATAAAAAGCTGCAAGACTGACTAGAATAAAAAGCGCAAAGGCAGAAAAGGTCAAAATTTTGAATTTTGGTAACTTATAAAATAAATAAGCTAAACCAAAAGCGGTAAAAATTTGCCACGTTGGGAGAAAGTTGTAAGAGCGCATCGCGTGCGGAGCCTGTGTTGCGATAGCCGCTGGAAGAGGTGCGAGAAAAAACCAAAGAAAGATAAGTTTTTTTGCCTGTCTATCCAAAACGCGGCTGAAAAGAAGAGCAGCAATCCCTATTACAATGAATGGGATTTCCCATAGATACAATAGTCCCATATTGGGAACCTTAAATGGTTCACCGGAAGAATTCGTAAATAGCCATTGGGGCTTAAAGTGAGCAATATACCCTTCAATAAATACTTGGGCAGGAAAAAGACGCCTGTTGTAAAGTATAGTGCCAACGATATCATTTTTTTCAACCGCCTTATTTCGCAGCTCTACACGGCGGGCGAACTCTTTCGAATGCACCTCAGGCTTAAAGGTACTGGTACCCTGAAAACGGACGAGAGCTTGAGGAGAAAAGATTGTCCAAAAAATTGGAACAAGTAAGATTAAGAAAGCAAAAAAAGGAATAAGTACCTTTTTATCTGATGTTATAATTGATAAAAGATTTTTTCTAAAAATAAAAAATAATCCTGCAGCGAATAATGGTATGAAAGCCTGCCCAGAATAATAACTTATCATTGAAAGAGTAAAAAATACCATTGAAAGTAGAACTTTGCTAAAACTCTTTTGATTTACACCTTTAAGAAAAAGAAGGGCTCCAAAAACAAGGAAGGATAGGCATGCATTCGACTCATGTCCAAGACGAGAAATATAGATATGCCAGGGACTGATTGCTAGTAAGAATGAGGCAAGAAACGCGACGTTTGAGGAAAATTCTGAACGCTTAGAGAATAGAAGTAATACGATACGGTAGGTTGCCCAAACGGTGAGGATTGATAAGATTACTGCAGGAAGACGTACCGCTGCAGCGTTTAGTCCAAATAAGGCAACGAATGGAACCACGAGGAAAAGATAGATAGATCTCCTCCAGTCGTCATAGCCGCGTTGAGATATAATTGGGAATTCTCCATACTCATCACCTCCAGTTTTCAAAACAGAATATGCATTATAACCAATTGAAGCCTCGTCCAACGAGGCACTCGGCGGAACACCTCCAAGGTTCCAAAACCTAAGAATTGCGGCAAGCGCCAATATGACAATCAAGATAATTGGCCTTGCACCTAAGAATTTCTTCATGAAAGCATTTTTATCAACTTGAGAATTCCCATCTTAGGTAAGCTTCTATTCGCGGATAAATTCCCTGATCCGATTTCTGTGAATTTTCCTTTATTTTCTTTGTACCATTTATAATTTTCTGTGAAAGTGTCTGTATTTGTCTTTTTCGGCCTCCAATTAAGCTTCTTTTTTATTTTTCGTGTATCCATATAAAGAGATCTGCCTATCATTGTATACTGATAAATACCAAGAGGTGAAATATTAAGCTTATCAAGAAGCGAAAGAAGAATAAGAGAAGGAGTTTTAGGCAGCGAAATTATCTTTGATGAACTTTTTGCAAAGCCGATAACTTTCTGATATAGCTCTTTCAGAGACAAAACTTCATCAGCGCCAATGTTGTAAATGTCAAATCCAGAAATACTGCTTGACTTTTCCAAAGCAGAGGCAACATCAGTTGCATCAATAAATTGGTATTTATTTGACCCATCTCCTAACATATATACATTTTTATTTTCGGAAATGAATTCAAATAGAATTGCCTGAAGTCCAAGCCTTCCGACTCCTGAGATTACCGGGCAACGAAATATTTGAATATTTATATGTTCTTTAAATTTTGCCAACTCATTTTCGGCTTGCGCTTTGCTTTTACCATAAGCCTCGAGTGATTTTAGGGGCGTTTCCTCTGTTACGGGAAGATTTTGAGGAATACCATAAGCCACATTGCTTGATGTAAAGATAAAAGATTTTGTTTTATTTTTTACCGCTTCGGCTATCACATTTCTTGTGCCGTAAACATTTGTTTTCCAAAGAATATCATCTGAAACTTCCTTATTTGGCATTGCCGACGCAAGATGATAAACAGTAGCAAATGGTCCGTATTTTTTAAAAACTCCTGATAAGTCACCTTTTGAGAGAATATCTCCTTTAAAATAAATAACTTTATTGTTGTGATTTTGAGCTGTATGATTCTTGAGTCTGTCGAAAATTACAATTTCAATTCCATCTTTTTTCAACAAATACTTAACTAGGTGTGTAGCTAAAAAACCCGCGCCGCCTGTAACAAGCACCTTTTTACGTTTCATAAAATCTTTCCTCTAACGATTGACCATTTTCGCTTAATTAATTTTTCTCTGCGATATAAATTGCCGGTACTCCATCAGGGTAATCTATTTTTTTGAGTATCCTAGCATTTTGCGAAAAATCACTCGGTCTTCCAATATATAATGCTTTTATATTTTCCTTTTCCCAATTTATAGGACGGAATTCAAATTTACCAAATGTGTGATTTTCCCTAAATCCGCCGGAAGCATTTTGCGACTCTTTTTGATATAAATCCGGCGGGTATTTTAAGTAAAAAAGGAAAAACATATAAGATTGATCCATCGGCGGCCTATTAGAAACTATTATTTTTTTGTAATTCTTCTCTATTTTTTGAATCTGCGGGATAACCTTTGCATAACCGTATTGCCACTCTGAAGCATTAAAATAATTTTGCTGAACAAAATACTGATTAAGATAGTAAACAAAGTTTACTACAGTAAATAAGACGTAAGACGTAAGACCTAAGATTAATAAATATTTTCTTAAGTCATAAATCTTAAGTCTTAAATACGAAGCTCTGACGGAATAAAGAATTTGAATTATTCCTATTGCTGTAAAGATCTGAAATGTTGGTAAAAAATTAAGAGTTCTAACTGCATGAGGGACTCCGCTTGTGATTGAAGCCGGAATCGGAGCAATCAAAAACCAAGAAAATATAAATAATTTTGTTTTTTTATCAAATTTGCCAAAAATCAAACCATAGATGCCTATAAAAAAGAAAGGAAATTCAAATAAGTACAAAAGTCCCATATTTGGCGCGTGGTGTCTTGCGATATCTCCTTTTACAAAAAGCCAATTTAAATCGTAATGAGACAGATATCCTTGTATAACTGTTTTTGCAAAAACAATTCTTCTGTTATCCAAAACTAAACCTAAATAATCGTGGTTCTTTTTATCTTCCAAAAGTTTTTTTGAATTTTCCTCAAGAAGGCTTGAAGTCTGCGAAAAAACACTTACTCCCTTTGCGCGCTCTAGTGCATTTGTATTTGTAAAAGTATAAGAAATCATTGGAACAGCAATTAAAACTAAAGCCAAAACTGAAATAATTAAATATTTCTTAGGCAGAGAAAATAATTCCTTTCTGTAAATTAAAACAAGTACGAGAAGAAGAAGCGGAGTAAATACTTTCTCACTTTGATAAGCATAGATGTTAACAGCCATTAAAGACGCAGATAATAATAAAAACCAGGGTTTTTTGAGTCCTTTTAGGAAAAATAGGGCTGAAAAAATATTAAATGCTAGACCAACATTGGATTCAAATGCGATTCTCGAAAACTGTATGTGCCAAGGAGAAATTGCAAGAAGGAAAGAAGATAATAAAGCCAGATCATTTCTTTTAAATAACTCTTTTACTAGAAAAAATGTGCCAAGAACTGCAATTACTCCAAAAAGCGCCGAGGGAAATCTGACAGCAAAAGTATTTAAGCCAAATAATGCAACTGCAGGAATAGAAAAATATGCGTAAAGAGCAGGTTTGTAGTCATCAAAAGACCTAAGAACAATCGGCAGAAACTTACCGTACTCGTCTCTTCCTGTATGCAAAAGAGAGTAGGCATTATAGCCTAGCGCTGCTTCATCCCAATCCGGCGAAATTGGAACTTTTCCAAGATCCCAAAGTCGAAAAAGAGAAGCCAAAATTAGAATGGTTCCTAGGATAATTATTGTTTTAATTTTCATAAAGTGTACGCTTTGAGAACAGGATCTCCGTTTAAAAGATAAAACGTTTTTAAAATTTTTGCGTTATTAGGTGTATTTTGTGCAGAATTTACGTAAAGAACTTTTTTATTTGATACATCTTTTAAATCTTTTAAGAAACGGTATTTGCCATATCCTTTCACATTTACAAAACCAAAAACTTCTCTTTCAACCTTTGCGGTTTTTTTAAATTCTCCGGGGGGGGTTTTTGTATAAAATAAATAATAAATATAAGGCCTGCCCAGCTCGGTAGTAATATTTATTTGGTCATAATTGCCATAAACACTTGATACATAATTGATAGATTCTTTATATCCATATTGCCATTCACCCGAATATATTCTTTTGTAGTGAACTAAATAGTCATGATAGAAGTATAAAAAGTTTATAAGAAGTAAGACGTAAGATATAAAACTAATTGTTATAAATAATTTCCCTTTTAAAAAATTCTTAAGTCTTAAGTCATAAGTCTTAAGTCCTGAAATGAAATGATAGAATCCATAAGCTGTGAGGATCTGAAATGTTGGTAAGACAGTCTCAATTCTTAAAGCATGGGGCGTTTCTCTCGCTGTTGCTGCCGGAATAATGCCGACAATAAGCCAGATAGGAATTATCCACCATAAACCCTCTCTTTTCCTAATTAAGAATAAAATTCCTGCTATGAAAAAAGGGAGATCCCATAAAAACATTTCTCCGACTGTTTGAGTGGAAAATTTAGGATTTCCGTCTCCTTTTATGAATAAGAAATCTATAGATAGATTATCAAAATAATGATTAAGATAAGAAACTGCATAGGCAAATCGTCTGTTATGAATGACCTTTGACCAGACCGCATTGCTATCGTTTGCAATCTCTTGATTAGTATTTCGTATAACTCCTATGTCGGAGAATATATTTACCTCTTTAAATCTTAAACTTGCCTGAGGAGAAACTAAAAATTTAACTGTGGGAAGAATAAGAATTATTCCTAAAAAAATTGCAAAGAGTGTTTCTCTTTTTCTTTCTAATAATTTTTTTCTGAATGCAAACGCTAGAATTAATACTAAAATCGGAGTAACTATTCTTGCAGTATTAAAAGTGTAGATCGAAAGAACAAATGACACTACAGATAAGAGCAACAACCAACCTCTCTTCTGAATTCCGGCAAAAAACAACAATACACCAAGGACAATAAAAAATGTGGCAACATTTGCTTCAAAAGCAGCGCGGGAAAGCATAATGTGCCAAGGAGATATCGCAAGAAAAAAAGCTGATAGCAGAGCGATCGCTTCGGTATTTAGTATTTTGTATTTAGTATTTTGTATTTGTTTAGGATTTATAATTCTCGCCCTGAGTGAAGCCGAAGGGTCGGATTTAGAATTTGTTTTGAACAATGCTTTTACCAAAAAATAGGTAAGTAAAACTGTCAATGCCCCAAACAGAGCAGAAGGAAATCTAACCGCAAGTTCCGAAAGTCCGAATATTTTAACAGGCAATACGTCTAGATAAGCATAAACCGGAGGCTTGAAATCTCCAAAAGATTCAAGGTAATCCAAAGGCAGAAATCGGCCGAACTCATCCCGTCCATCAATCCCTATTGAATAAGCATTATATCCCCATGCGGCCTCATCCCAAGTTAAGGAAGGAGGATTATTACCTAGCTGATAAAATCGCAAAAAAGCAGCAAAAATAAGAATAGTTAAAAGCAATAAATACTTTTTGTTCATCATTTAGTATAATTTCTAAGTAATATGATAGCATATTAAGGCGTAATAAAGGTTATAAAAATGATTAAAAATCATATACCTGTTTCTTTCTTTTTTGCATCTGTAATTACAATTCTTATTTTTTGGCAATTTTTTATAAAAGGTCTTTACCCCTTTCCCGGCAATTATCTTCTTGCATGGTACGAGCCATGGAAAACCGACTATACCGTAGGAGAAACAATAAAAATACCTCACAAACCAGTTGCGGACGATACGTTTCGCTATCTTTATCCTCTTAAGGTTTTAAGTATGGAATCCTTCCGCAAATTAGAACTCCCGCTGTGGAATCCCTATAACGGCTCTGGCATGCCTCTTTTTGCAACAATCCAATCCGGATTTCTAAACCCTTTAAATATTGTATTTTTCTTTTTCGAAAATCGCCTGGCCTGGACACTATATATTATTCTGCAGGCATTACTTCTTAGTTTTTTTACCTACCTATACTGCAAAAAAATAAAACTTAGTATTGCTGCTTCTCTGTTTACTTCTGTCACCTTTTTACTCTCGGGATTTGTGATTGCGCGTCTCATCTTTGGAAATATTATCTATCCACTTACTCTTTTACCTGCAACTCTATATCTTATTGAAGACTTTCTGCAAAATCCCAACACCCGAAAAATATTCTTTTTGCCAATAGCAATTGCGCTATTATTTTTTGTAGGTCATCCTCAGATTCTATTCTACGTCTTTGCTTTTTCAATTCTATATTTTCTCTACAGATTCTTTATCACACAAAAAGGGAAAAAGAATAAAAGTCTCTTCGTGAGTTTTTTTATATTTCTTCTAATTGGCATTGGTCTTGCCGGCGTACAAATAATTCCAACTCTTGAGCTCTTTAGGAATGCAAATATTAATCCCGAGTCCTCTCGGTTTATCTTTGAACGATTTTTACTCCCTCCCTATCACCTTATCTCCGTACTCATTCCCAATTATTTTGGCAACCGGGCAACATATAATTATTGGGGGGCAGGGGACTATATCGAAACAGTTGCAAGTATAGGAATCATTCCATGCTTTTTTGCATATATTGCTTTTTTAAAAGGGCACAATCTTAAAAAAGACATGCGATTATTCTTCTTTATATCAATGCTTATTAGCATACTCTCAACGCTTAATTGGTTTCTCCCAAAACTTTTCTTTTCTCTTCCTATTCCTGTTATCGCAACAAGTCTGCCATCGAGAATTTTTGTGCTTACTACATTTTCTCTTGCCGTTCTAGCAGGATATGGGTTTGATAGATGGAGGACAGATAAAAAAATTTCAAAAAAAATCTTCTCGCACACCCTTCCTTTTATAGCAGGCGTCCTTGTTTTACTCCTTGGAACATTTCTTTTTTTAAAGATGGGTATTTCCTGCAACAATCAATTTATTACAAATTGCGCAATGATAGCATTAAGAAACACACTTCTTGAAATATTCATTTTTACCATAGCAATAGGCTTCTTTTTTATTTATCTCTTTTTCAAGAATAAAATCGTACGCTGCATTCCTTTTCTAATAATTTTTCTCGTTTTGACACTTGGGATATATAATAGTAATAAATTCCTTCCATTTTCTAAGAAAGAGACAATTTTACCAACTCACCCTCTCGTGAAGGTTCTAAAAGATAAGACACAACCGGATCGAGTATTTGGTTTTGGGGAGGCAAATATCAAAACAAATTTTGCAACAAATTTCAGATTTTTTGACCCTAATTACCTTGATCCGCTGTTTAATAAACGCTATGCGGAGCTTATTGGGTATGCAAATACTAAAAATTTTCCTCCACCGCTCAAAAGGAGCGATATAGAAATTACAAAGGATCTGGTTATTGACAAATCTTCGGATCTTTCCCGAAAAAGATTATTGAATCTCCTCGGAGTAAAATATCTTATTGTTAAAAAGGAAGAAGCCAAAAACATCGATGCTGAAAAAACTTTTTGGGAGGATGCTAATTGGGCAGTAAAAACAAACTTAGACTCCCTACCAAGGGCCTATATTGTAAGCAATTTTGAGATCCTTACCGATCAAAAATTAATATTAGAAAGATTATTTGACAAAACATTCGATTACAGGAAAAGAGTAATTCTAGAAGAAAAGCCAGGACTACAGCTTAAAGATTCAGAACTTTCCAATGAAAAAGTGAGTATTAAACAATACAGAGAGAATATCGTATCAATTACAACGAGTACAACCGCCAATGGTCTTTTGGTGTTATCAGATAATTACTATCCCGGATGGAAAGCGTATGTGGATGGAAAACAAACGCAAATTTACAGAGCAAATTATACTTTTAGATCAATATTTCTTCCTAAAGGAAGACATAGTATAATTTTTGAATATCAACCACAATCACTTAAAACAGGTATAATTATATCGTTAGTATCCTTGACTATTCTAGCAATAATTTATTTCGCCAGAAATAAATATATATTTAAAAATGGCTAAAATTATTTTCTTCTTAATATTTGCCTGCACTGCTTTATCTAGAATAACAAATTTAGACATCATTGAATTCAAAATCGATGAAGCCAGCAATTTATTCTTGGCATCGCTCCCACTATTTGGGCACCCATTTCCGCCCGGAGGAATAGTATCCAGTATTGGAATACTAAATTCACCTCTATTTAATTATATTTTATTTCCAATACTGTTGATTTCATTGGAACCTCAAGTAGTTGTATTTTTCATAGCACTTGCAAATTCCCTAGCTAATGGTTTCTTTTACCTAATTATTAGAAAATATTATAATAATACTCTTGCCATAATTACCACCCTTTTAATTGCTTTTTCTCCCTGGTCAATTCTTTTTTCTCGCAAAATTTGGCCTCCGGACTTAATCTTTCCTCTGTTTGTAATTCTATTTTTTAGTATCCATAAAATACTCATAGATAAGAAGACTGTGTATTGGATACCCGCTATTTCTGCTTCTCTTTTTTTAATACAGCTTGAAATGGCCTCGGGATTTTTTGTGGTATTAGGCGGAATATTATTTCTTCTTCAAAAATCTAAGATAAACATTAAGTATATTTTTATTGGAATTGGAATTGGAATACTTCCAATGATACCCTATTTTATGTATCAGCTTCAAGACAATTGTCTGGAATGTAATTTGTTGCTGCAAGCATTGGGAAAAAAGCTTTCGGAAAAACATTTGGATATATTCATAAGACCATTTCAAATTTTAAATCAAGGAGATTTTAGATTTGTTATAGGAAGCTATACGGCAATATTTGCCGATAACTTTCCTTTCGCGTACAATCTAAAAGCATTTTTTTATTCGGAATATGTACTGCTACCAATTGGAACTTTGCTATTTTGGAAAAATTATAGAAAGTTTCGTTTTTTTGTATATATAACTGTAGGGTTACCCATTCTTTACTTTTTATTCGGGATAGAATCACAAATGCATTATTTTATAATCATTGCTCCTCTTTTATTTTTATTTTTAGGTACAACATTTTACTTTCTTATCACTTCTAAAAATTCCTTACTCCGTCGCATGTCTATATTCTATTTCTCTTCTCTAATTTTATATTCAGTAGTTTTTAATGCGTCTTTTTTCAAACTTATAAGAGAGTTTGGCAACGGAATGGACGGGGATTATGGTTCGCCTCTCAATCTAAACCAACAAAACATAAGAGATAAATTTGTAAAATATAAAAATAACCCCGAGTATCAGCAAATTATAATCTCAAACTACATTCCTCTTTATATAATGCATGGGACTTCTTCCCTTACTAAGATGATTTATCCTTACAGGCAAACACAAAAAATTTTACCAATTTTGGAACAAAAACTTAAGAATAAGCCCCAGGACCCCAGAGTCTTACATCAGTTAATTTCGTATTACTCAAGAACAATCCCAGAAAAATCAACAATTGATTATCTTCGAAATAAAATTCGCTATCTTCCAGAATATGCGCCCGTATATAACGAAATCTATTCCTTCTATTTACAGGAGCGCTTAAAAAAAGTTCACGTAAGTCCAAAATTTAAAATCTCAATTGAATATCCACAACATTGGGATGAGAAAGCAATTGATGATAAAATAATCATAAAAGCTTCTGACTACAATATTCTAATAGAAGGGGACCCTAAAAATTTTGATGAATTATTATCCAAAGAAAAATTCATCACAGCAACGTATAAATCAAAAAAAGTTAAAATATTAAATAAGACTATAGAAAAAACTGAGTGCGTAACGGCCGATAAAAAGTGGTGTGGAACTTCGTATGAACCTATACAAGTTTATACTAGAACACTTTTGATATCCTACAGGTATACCCAGGAAAATAATGAAAGTGCACCACAACTTAAAAATCATCAAGACCCTAACTTGTTATTTTCTCTTAAAACAATGGATGAAATAATAGATTCAATAAGAGAGTTCTGAGATACTGAAGTATTTTATCCTTTACCTTTCTCTTCAGGCCAAAAGTAAGCAGTTATAAAAACCATCGAAATATACCCTAAATGACTGTTATTAAAGTATCTTGAAAAATACCAGAAGACAAAGAGAAATATTCCGTATATTATAATAAGTTTTTGAACACTGTTTTCTTTTTTCTGCCAATTGATTAACCAAATCATTAATGGCAATCCTATTAATGCCTGCCATATCCAAAAGGGATAATAGGAGTTAGAATCTTTTATAAAATTGAACTCTTTAAGCAACGCTCCCAATCCATATCCTGAAATTGGGTAACTATTAGGAGCCGATCCTGATAGATAAAAAACTGTACTATTTAAGAATGAACGATAGTCCCAAAGAAGAAAAGGACCCGAAATCAAAAAGAATGTTATTATAAAAGGCAAAAGATTTTTAAAGGTTTCTGAAATATTTTTTGTTTTAAAGAACAAATAAGCAGCATAAAAAGGAAGTATTGGCCAGGCAGATTGTTTTACGGCAAATGCTAAACCAATTGGAATACCCGCTAAAAATACCTTATTTTTAGCCAAAAGGTAAAAGCCGGCAAAAAGAAATGTAAACATGAATATATCTGATCTCCCCTCAAGGGTGTAACCTAGCATCGCCGGATTAAAAGCAAGAAGAATAATAAATTCAAGTTTTTTTGAAGGCTCTTTAACAAGCTTTGATGCCATTATCAAAAGAGCAAAAAATAGAAACAGAAGTGGTATTCTTCCATCAAAAAAACCTGGAGGACCATGCGCCATAACAATATAAAAAGGAATAGAAAAAAGCAAATAAAATGGCTCCATTACGAAATGGTAAAGAGCGGGGTTTATCTCGGTATCTGAATAATGCCAATCCTTAAGAGGGGTATTGAAATAATCTGTGGCATATGGATTTACCCCATGCAAAAGAAATCTTATAGCCGACTCTTGCTGAATAATTATGTCATGCACTCCATAGACGGGAGAAGTTTGGTGTCTTACGATTATGGCTGAGTAAAAGGCAGCTCCTATAGAAAAAACTATAAGAAGCCATAATAAAACGTATTTGAAAAGATTCCTGGTTTTTTCTGAAATCTTAAATATTGATAAATCTAAAAGTAAATACAAAAATAATCCCAAGAAAATCAATCCAAAAAGCCAGTAAGGGGTCTCCCCCGGACTTATTCTGTAAGTCATGATAAAAGGAATAAGCAGAGCAAAAAGCAAAATTGTATCAAGCCTTATAGTCATAATTAGTTTATAAATCTATTTTTAAGTAATGTCCATAGAGCAATCGAACCATCTTTAAAAGTACGTAGTTTTTTTCCTTCGCCATATCCCCTAGGTTTTGTAGTGATGGGAACTTCAAGTATTTTATATCCTTTTTTTAATAATTTTGCCGTTATTTCGGGCTCAAAATCAAATCTTTTTGAATTAAGCTTAATATTTTTAAGCGCTTCTCGTGGAAAAAGCTTATAGCATGTTTCCATATCGGTAATCCACTGACCATAAAGAATGCTTGTTAATAAGCTTAAAAATCTATTTCCCAAATAGTGAAGAAGGAATAGGGGCCTTCTTTCATCTTTTTTGAAATTAGGAAATCTTCTTAGTCTTGTGCCGTATACCACTTCAGCTTTTTTTTCAAGAATTGGCTTTACCAATTCCTTTATTTGAATAGGATCATACTCAAGGTCCGCATCCTGAATGATTATGTAATCTCCTGTTGCATTTTTAATTCCTGTTGATACTGCCGCACCCTTCCCCTGATTTCGTTTATGTCTAATAAATATTAGATTCTGAATTCTAAATTCTGAATTTTGAATTACCGATATCGTAGCATCGGTTGATCCATCATCTACTACTATAACTTCTTTATCAACTCCATCGATCTTAAGTCGTTCTACTCTTTTTAAAAGCTCTGGAACTGTTTTTTCTTCGTTAAAAACGGGAATAATTATAGATAATTTCATAGATTCGATTAACTCATTCTTCGATAAACTCAGAATCCTGAGCCTGTCGAAGGACTATGACCCTGAGCAAAGTCGTACATTCGGCAAGCTCAGTACGATACTGAGTTTAACCGAAGTATCGAAGGGTCATTTACTCAAATTCTTTTACAATTTCGTAATCACTTTTGATAAACATCCTCTGTGCTTTAAAACTTGATATTATAATTTTTGGAAGCAAAATAAAAGCCTTAAAAAAACCAATAAAGAATGGGGCATCCAGCCGAATAAGAGCCTTTAAAAAATGATATGGTAGCCAAAAAACATGTAAAAATTGAAGACTAATATCTGTTGCATTTTCCCAGACAAAAATAAACTGATTTCTGTATGCTATTGTTTTTATTTTGAAAGGAGAAAACTTCTTTCTTATTGCGCCTTTTTCGTGCTCGTGGTAAACAATACTTTTTGGCTCAAACAAAACTTTATATCCTGACTTTAGCGCTCTATAGGAAAGATCTATGTCTTCCCAATAGAAGGGGTTGTAGATTTGGTTTAATCCTCCAAGCTTATCCCAGATCAATTTTCTAAACGCACCGCTTCCTCCACCAACCCAGAGAGTATTTGTCTTATTTATTTCTCCTCTCTTATGAACTAAAAAACCCTTTTTCCATTTTCCTATCCCCCTTCCTCTCAGAACAGTCTTTCCATTTTCAATACTTTTATCCATACACCCCACAGCAAAAACCGACTCATCATTGAAATGCTCCATTAACGGCTTTAAAAAATCTTTTTCCGGCACAACATCAGTGTTTAGCAAAACTAAAATATCTCCCTTTGCTTCTTTTGCTCCTTTATTAACAGTTGATGAAAATCCTAAATTTGTTTTATTTTTAATAACTCTTAATTTTAAATTGCGATTCTGGACTTTGAATTTTGAATTCTGAATTATATTTATCGAATCATCAGTCGATCCATCATCTACTATGATAATTTCGATATCTTTGTAATTGCAGACCGATTCTATAAGCTTTGGAAGATTTTTTCTAAGAAGTTCTTCTCCATTGTAGTTTGGGATAACGATACTGATATTCATAATAAGGAATTTTTAAATACAACTATATGTTTTCCTTTTGGAATTACAATGCCCCTAAAGTTAAAATCTGTGGTATAAATTTTGGTATCTAAGCCGTCAATTGCTGCATGCCAAGTTGGATAATAACTATCTGTCAAAACCAAAAATCCCTCGCCTTTGTTCTCGGTTTTAATTACAATTCTATTAGCAGAGTATTCAAGGATTCCAGCTTCACCATTCGTCCACCCCTGGGGTGGATTTGTATTGACACCTCGGGATTTCTCTATAACTGCTGTTTTCGATGGATCAAAATTCTTTTTAAACATCTCTTCGATTGCTTCATTTTTATTTTTCACAACTCGAATTTGATTAACAAAAAATACACGAGGTAAGGCATTTTTATTTTCATACAACCTTGTTTCACCCTCTTGAAAGATTTTTGTAAGTTTATCTGATGTAATATCAGAAAGACTTAATACATACTTAACTCCCAAAAGATCTATGATTTTTGATTCGTAATCGTGAGGAGTAATAATTCTATTAAACCCAAAAGGAGGACTTATGTTTGGTTCCCCACGCGCCGACGCAGCAATTAATTCCCCGTAACGGCGCAGATATAAAGGGTCGTATCCTTCAACGCTTTGTAATTTATATAGAATCGAGAAATTGGGAGGAAGAATTCTGGAGTCGGCGGTCATAAACCTAGAAAATCCGATATTCTTCTTTAAAAAAGAAATTGCCTGGGTATCCGGAAAAAGATAGGCTTTTTTTGTAAAAGAATCGTATTTCCATGAAAATCTTAAAAGATCAAAAATTGTAATAGTCAAAATAAAAGTAATAAAAAAGAAACGAAAATATGAGGGAATTTTTTTAATAAAAACGAATAGGAATATTAAAATAGACGAAATAATTAGTAATACAGAAGGAAGAATAAAGTTATTTTTTGCAACTAACAAATTTTCTGCTGTGATTAATTTTAAGTTTTTATTTCCCAACAGAATAAATATCCAGATCCCCAAGAAAATAATCATAAGCGATAAAACCGGATAAATAATTTGTTTTTTATTCTTTGTCCTTAAAAAATAATCTAAGCCCAATGCAGAAAGAACTGCTAGGGAAAAATCAGTAACAAAAAGAAGCCGCGTCGGCGCAGAGGTATTCAGTAAGGGAATATTGAAGAAAAAAGGAATTTTTGCAAAAATCGTCGGCAACGAAAATATAAGCGAAATAAAAAATAGTGATCCGAATAAAAAGGTTTTCTTATCTCTTCTTAGAAACAGAGCGTAAAGAGAAAATATTAGCGGAATAATTCCTACATATCCTACAAATTCACCATAATTAAATATACCCCAATAATTTAAGGTAGCCGGATTTCCAAAAAAGTCAGGGGCAATAAATTGGATTAAATTTTGCCATGGGATAAACCATCCAGGATTTTGCCATGGAATCTGATCTAGATTTCTGCCAGATAGATAAATAAATTGAAGAGTTGGAAACCACTGGATCGCAGTTACGATAACAAATATTAAGAAATAAATAGTAAAAAGAGCAAGCGCTTCCCTTTTTCTTCCATATTGAAACCATCGAGCGAAAAAATAAACTATTGATAGAATTAAGAGATAGAAGAACGTCTGAACGTGCCCAGCGAAGAAAGCGGAAATTAATGAAAAAGTAAAGATAAAACCCCAGACCAAATAATTTTTACTTTTAATACTTAATACTGGATACTTAATACTGGATACTATTTTATCGATAGATAAAAGAATTAAAGGTAGCCAAAGTGCGGTATGCAAAATATTTCCCCATTCAAGCCAGGAAACAAAAAAACCCGAAAATGAAAATGAAATCGATCCTAAAACGCTTGCCCATTTATTAAGTCTTAAGCTGTTAAGATACAAAAACAAGAATATTCCGGCAAGAATAGACGCAAGAAAGATAAGAATGCTCCAAGCAGTATAAAAAGGTAATATAAAAAATAATAAATTTAAAGGATAAAAAGCTGCGGATTGAAAGTTTGCCGCAAGAGGATATCCGGAAAAACTATACGGATTCCACAATGGCAGCTCCCAGTTTTTTTCCATACTTATTGCTAATTCTTTCCAAGGATATTGCTGCCTAACCGGATCTGTTATTAAAAAGTTTTTAAATGGAATCCCCCTTGGATAATCTTTGGCATAAATGTCTCTGAAGGGATGATAAAGGCCAATTATTGTATCTGCAGGAATCGGCAGTAATCCTTTTATGAAAAACTGCCAAAAAAATATAAAGGGAACTGATGCTATAATAACAAATGGAATTATTTTTTTCACAAATTTAAAATTTTATATAACTCGTAGCAAAACCTATTCCCTGCAAAATCCCTGGCTCTTTTTACTGCTTGTTGCGACATTTGCAACCATAGTTTTTCATCACTAATCAATAACTGGGTTTTTTCTATCAGCTCATCTAAGCTATTCCATAAAAATCCGTTTTTTCCGCTTGCTACTATTTCTCTTTGTCCTCCTGCATTTATAACCACTGGTACTGCTCCCGCACCCATTGCTTCGACTGTCGAAATTCCAAAATGCTCTGCATATTCAGGGTATTTTTCCAGATCTTCCGAAAAACCGCTTGCGTGCCAATATATTTTTGATTTTGAATATATATCCCATAAATCATTGTTGTTTTTATTAATTATGAACTCGATTGGATAACCCTTTGTTCTTTCTTTAAAAGTTTCAAATATTTTTTGGTCCTCTTTTTTAACACTCACTGCCAAAACAAATTTCCAGTCTAGCAGTCCCATTTTTATCATTTTTTTAAATATATCGACCATAAATCCCTGTTTTTTGTAGTCATCTATTCCTGTTACCGCATCTCTAATCCTAAACCGTCCAACATGAAGGATAATATTTTCTTTTTTAACTTTTTTAGGCTTTAACTCTACCGGAGGATAAAGAACTACACTATTAATTCCCAAAGATTTATCTACATATGATTTAGTATAGAATGAGTTGCAGAAAAATCTATGTATTCTAAAAATTTTGATTTTTGTCTTTATATTTATATTTTTATTTGGTAAAGGCTGCTGAATATGAATAAATGTTTTTTTAGATAAAAGAAGTGGAATACTTCCATCACTTAATAAAATGATTATGTCGTATTTCTTGCTTTCGATAAGTCTGTTAGTCAAGCCTATTTCTTTTGAAAAGATATTTTTTGTCAATTTTATTTTAGATAGATCAAGCAAAAATCTTTTCTTAAGCGCCTCTAAGTCTTCTTTTCTATCCCAAAAAATGCTTACATCGTGATTTTTTCCAAGGCATTGGGCAATCTTCATCATATATTTCTCCCCGCCGCCTAAATCATCCAGATAGGGATCAAAGATACCGATTTTCATAGATCAATTATAAAGAAATGACTACGTCTTTACCAGACTTTTCATCCATTTTTATAATAGTTCTAATAATTTGCCCATTCTTATTTCTTAGCACTATTTTCCCTCCATTTCTGCCGGAGAGTTGATTGTCATATTCTTTTTCAATTCCTTCAATTCCATGATAATTAGTACTGCTATATATTCTTGTATCGTTCTCCTTAAACAGGGTGTTCATTATTTCGGTTGCGTCTATTCCATCATAAATCCTAGTTGGATAGCTAGCTATTTGAACACCCGGAAAAGATAGTATTTTCTCTTTTTCTTCTTTGGATAAATCTTTAAAAATAGTACCTAATTGAACCGGTTCATCAGGCTGCGCATTTTCTAGATAGGCATTCTGTATGTGAACGGGGCTAATGTAAATTAATTGGCTGAGTAATTGAAGCATTCCATTCTCCTTTTTTGTATCTATCTTGCTCGGCACAACGGAAATTAAAAAACCATCTGTATCCTGAACCAAAATTTTATTTTGTCTACCAATAATTTTACCTCTTTTTCCAATTTTTATATTTTTATAAAAAGTGTCTCCGGGAGTAAAATCATTACTTAAAATATTCCAATTCCATATTATCTTCCACTCTTCTTTATCTTTGGCAAGGTAAAAGCTTTTTTCCTCCTCAAATTTACCAAGATCTTGAGTGAAATAGGTCATTTTAATTGTTGCAATAAGCTTGTCCCCTACTTTTTGTTTTTTTAGCTCTTCGACCTTAACATTTCGTATTGTTTCTTGGCTCCACACTGATTGGGAAAACCGTAAAAAATCTTCGCGGCTCATCTTTATTTGGGCTTGATTACTTACATCTTGTTGATAAATATCCTGAAAGTAACTATTGGAAAGATTATAGTAAAAATCAGAAAGTACTATATCGGGAGTCGGAATAAGATAGAATGTGCTTCTTAATAATCCTAAGAAAATAATTATAAAAAGTACTGGAAGAGTATTCTTTATCTGAAAAAGCTTCTGAATTACAAAAAAAGAGAGAATATACATGAAAGGAAGTAGAAGCATCAAGTATCTGGTATAAAATGGTATCAATGTAAAGATAATTAACCCAACTATTATAAAGACCCACAGTAAAACCCATTTAAGACTACTTTTTTCTCTTTCAATGAAGAATATACTAGCTAGGGAAGAAATGGTCACAATTGGCCAAAGTAATGAATACTCTTTGACTTGAATTAAAACGCTGCTGTTAATACTTAACGATTTTCCCAAAAAAATATTCATCCAAACAGAAAGATTCTGTGCAACAAGGCGAGATTTTAAGTAAAATGATAGAACATATTTCTCTAGTCTTAGAAAATCAATAAAACTGTTCCCCATACTAAAGTAAACGATGTAGGGTGCCAAAAAACCAAAGAGCAATCCTAAAATGTATATCCAAATTAAGTTAAGGAATCTTTTTTTGAAAAGGTAAATAAGCTCGATAATGAAAACTGTGGGCAGAAGTATAGGAAATTTGGTCTGAGCAAACAATCCCAAAGATAATCCAGATATTAGTGCAAACGGATAGTTTTTATTATTTAAAAAAAGCATTGCCGTAAGTGTTGCGAGAAGAAAAAATAACTGAACAATATCCAGTGAAGAAACCGTTAAATTAGAGAAAAAAAGAGGATCCAGGAATAGAACAGTTGTAAGAAAAAGAGCAAAGCTTCTCGAAGCAAAAAGCTTTTTGCAAAGAAAATAAAACAGAATAAGAGTACTTACTCCAAATAAAATACTTGCATAAACAGGATTGTTGAATAGCAGTATGGAAACACCAAAGATATATTTACCAACAGGCGGAACTTCGGGAGAAATAACGGCTGGATCTGATCCGCTAATCAACTTGTATCCTGCATATGCATAAAGACCATCGTCTCCAATGATTCTCTTGGATAAGGGTAGTTGCCACTGAGAATGCTCAAATCTGTCCTTCCAATATGAAACATCGTATTCTTTGCTTAAGTCAGACTGCTTAAGGTAAACAATTTGAAAAAGCTGAAAAACGATGACCGCCAAACATAAAACAAGGGGAAATTTTTGCCTTAGTTCAACAAATTTTATCATAGAATTTATCTATCTACATATTATGTTCTCATAAAACTTGCATTAATTATGCAACTTATGTTATTCTACACTTATATGAACTATTTTGGCGCATTGCCTCAATTTCCGCCCTTTCTGCTTTTTGCCGTCTTTTTGTGGGCACTTCTATGGAAGGGTCTTGCCTTATGGAAAGCAGCTAAATCAGATCAACGAAATTGGTTTATAGTCATTCTTATAGTTAATGCTCTGGGAATTCTTGAGATAATTTACTTATTTTGGTTTGCGAAGAAAAGAATGAAGCTAAACGACCTAATGTTTTGGAAAGCACTCTCCGCCTAAAAATTTCTTCTGAACTTTAAGGCAGAAAAAGTAATTAAAATAATTCCCAAAAGAGCTGCATAGACTCCTAATTTAAAACTTTGAGGATCATATACAAATTTTACCGTGTGTTTCCCCAAAGGCACCGGAATAGCCCTAAAAGTATAGTCTGCTCTTAAAATTTCGGATTTTTTACTATCTACCGTAGCTTCCCATCCTGGATAGTAATTATCCGATAAGAACAACATCGCATTTTTATCTGCTGAAACTTCCATTTCAATAAGATTCGGAGAATATTTTATTATTTTTACATCTCCTCTAATATCTTTTGTTTGATTAGTTGATGGATTTTTTTCTAATACAATTTCTTTTTTTAGATCGAAATTATTGCTAAACATTGTCTCTATTATTTTATTTGATTCAGTAATGACTTTGTATTCCCCTACAACGAAAGCGCGTGGATAAGAATCCTTATTCTCAAAAATTCTATATTCTTTATCCTCATAAATAAGGACAAATCTATCTTTTGGATAATTCCAATATGGGAACGTCCAAACCTTCCGATCGTCGGCTTTTTTATGAATTATATACTTTATGCCCAAAAGATTAATTGCCTCAGATGCATATTTTCCATTCCTTGAAAATTGCACAACAGATCTGGATGACTGCGTAATTATCCCTTGGCTCAAGAACGCAATAAGCTCGCCATATCTTTTTATATAAAGAGCGTCATAGCCCTCAATAGACGGGATGCCATAATAAAGAAGAGCTTCAGCGCCTAAATTTCCCAAAACTCTTTCGTAGCCTTTTAGTCTTAAAAATTCCTGAGTTGTCGGAGTACTTGGGAAAACTAAACTTTTAGGATCGAACGCTTGCCATTTATTTGCAAAACGAAACATATCAAAAGCTACTATTAAAATTAATATAAACGCCAGTAATGAATATTTAACTTTCTTATTGGTATTTTGAAAAAATATAAACAATAATATTGCTAAGCTTGATAGGGAAAATATAAGCGATGGAAGTATAAGATTTTGTCTTGCAACTATTAGTCTTTCTGTGGGAATAAATAACTTAAAAAATACGATTGCCCACAATACTAGAAAAAATATCAAAAATAAAGTAATCCAAGAATAAATTTTTTTAAATTTTCTTTCTCCAACATCTAATACTAGCTGATCCAATCCAAAAGCAGAAAGAGCGGCAAACATAAAACTATAAATTACAATAACCCGGCTTGCGGAACTTGTTGATAAAACAGGAATGTGAAAATTGATAAGTAAAGTAAGAAGTGGGGTATCAAAAGCAATTAACAGAGCAAAAACGCCCATTATGAGTAAAAAAAATGTTTGAACTCTTTTTTTACTTATTATTGAATAAACAGCAAGCATTAGAGGCAAAACACCAATGTATGCGTTCCATTCCGCGTAGTGCCCAAACCAGTCATTTCGCGTTACAGGATTACCAAGAAAATCAGGTGCTAGAAAAGTGGAAATATACTGCCATGGGATTACTTCGCCTTTTAGAAAAATAGTGCTTCGCAGGGATTGGAGATAAAACTCGATCGATGGCAAGAGTTGTGGCAAGGATAATAAAAGTCCGAAAAAGATGAATCCAGCCAGCTTGAGCGATGCGTTAATGTTTTTTGTTGTTATAAACTTATAAATTAAATAAACTAAAACTGTAGTAAAAAAATATATACCTATTTGAAAATGTCCGCTAAAAAATGATAAGGGGAGACTTATGGACAGCAGTACTAAGTATTTTATTTTTTTTAGCTCATAATATTTTTCTATACAGAACAATGCAAGGGGTAAAAAGGCAATCGCATAGGCTAAAGTTGCATAATCCATCCAAACTACAATAAATCCGCAGAACATAAAAGATATAGAAGAAATTAAGCTAGCAGCTTGACTCCTTTTTAAACTTCTTACAAATAGATACATAAAAATACCGGCCGAAAGAGGCTGGAGCAAGACAAGCAAACTCCATGCGTCAACAAACGGAAGAAGGAAAAATAAAAGATTAAAAGGAGAAAGGACAGCGCTTTGATAATTGGCAAGATGAAGAGTGCCTGAGAAACCGTATGGATTCCATAGTGGTATTTGCCCGGTTTTTAAAGCCTCTATCGTAAAATTTTTCCACGGATATATTTGGGTAATAATATCGGGCATCGCATTGTTTTTTATAGGACCTGCGAATTGAGAATATGCGCTCCAAGGAGGAAAAAAATTAACCAGATAGGTAGAAGAAAACGGAACTCTGTCTTTGAGAAAATAGGGAGCAGAAAATATAAACCAAACAATAAGAATGAAGATAATAGGCCAAAACTTCAATAAAAATTTTTTGATTTTACTTTGTATTTTTGATTTTTTCATTTTGGAGCTCCCAAAGCCTTGCGTAAGTTATAAACATGCTAAATGATTGATAAACACTTTCAATTAGACCTACCATGCCCACCTTATATCCACCTTGTCTAATATAAGAATTTAAAAATGCGGTTATCATTACCCTGGGAAATCTCCACCAAGTCATTTTCGGATGATTGATACTTAAGCGAAGCTGTGCTTCTGTTTTTGACCACTCTATTGTTTTGTTGACCATTGAGGTTAAATTTGGATGAGTATAATGAAGTAAAAATCCTTCCAATTCACCGACTTTTCCCTCTACGATTGGACTTTCGTGAAGTTTACCCTGCCAACTCTTTAACTTATCCTTTTTAAAAAGTCTTTCCAGTTTTTCAATATACGGCCATTCATAATCTCCAAAATAAAAATTTTTTCTTTTTATTTTATAAGCATCAAAACTTGAGTCCTCCAAAATTGTTGATTTAATTTCCTCTTTAAGTCTTGAAGACACGCGCTCATCCGCATCCACATACAAAATCCAATCCGTTGTTGTCTTGCTTGCCCCAAAGTTTCGCAGGTCGGAAAAGTCTTTATCCGCGGATTTATATCCAAATATCTTAGCGTCCATTTTTTTTGAAATTTCTAAAGTCGCATCTTCCGAACCATTGTCTATAACAATAATTTCGTCGCAAAAGGAAAGAGACGCAAGACACTCCCTAATCATTTTTTCTTCGTTCTTTGCTACAACAATTGCGGATATTGTTTTCATACTGAATAACTGCCTTTACCAAATCTTCTTAAATAAAAATCTAAAACTCCTCTTTTTTGCCAATACCTGCCAGCAACGAGCAACTTAAAACTTTCTCTTAAAAGAGCTGACCTTGCTTTTAAAGGCGCGTATCTTAATCCAAAAAGCAATCTGTTTCGAGAAATATAATAATCCTGAAGAAGAGAACCCGATCCGCCTGCCGATGCCGCATTGCTGTGCCAGAGAATTGCATCGGGCGCATAAATTATCTTGTATCCGGCTCTTCTTATTCTTTGACTTAGGTCACTATCTTCATAGTATAAAAAATATTTGTCATCAAAAAGTCCCACTTTTTTAAGAATTTCTCTTTTAATCAGAAAGCAAGCTCCTGTTGCGAAATCGGTCTCTTCTCTCTTTTGATATTGACCATTATCTACTTCATCTACGCCTCTATGCCTCGCTATTACATTTCTAAAGTCCATAATACCCCCCGCATACCAAAATACGCGTCCTTTGTCCTCTTCTTTATATCTGTTTCTATGATATTCAAATCCGGGCGCAAAATAAATCTTAGGAGACGCAATTGCATATTCTTCGTTTTTGTCCAAGACTTTTAGCAGTTCCATTATTAAATTTGGGTCAACGACAGCGTCATTATTCAAAACCAAAACATAATCAGCATTCTTGGACAAAGCATAATTTATCCCTGTATTGTGCCCACCTGTAAATCCTAAATTTTTTTCTCTTACAATTATCTTAAGCGGAATATTTCCCAAATAATCTGGCTGTAGATTAAGTTTTTCCTTTGACCCATTATCTATAACAACAACATTTAATTTAAAATTTGAAGCATTAATCTTTTTAATAGAATCAAGACATTTAAACGTATTATCTCTTCCGTTAAAATTAATTATGGAGACAAAAACATTTCTCATTGAGAAATTTTATTTTTAATTTTGAGAATTAATTTTTTAAGAGGGTTTCTTGCAGTATCTATGCTTGCTTTAGAAAACCAAAAAAATACTTCCTTATGTCCTTTTCTAAACTCTTGTCTGACATTTGCTAAAAACTCTTTCTCTTCAGTTTGTTCAAATTTTAATTTTTCCCAAATGTTTACAAAAATAAGAAGATGATAAAATGCCATAAGCAAAGAAAGCACAAGGCCATGAAGGCCGTCTTTGTAACCTTCTCTTGCAAAAAAACGGCTCACAAACTCTTTTGTGGGAAAACGTACGGAATCCTGCCAGCTGAAATTGTAACCCTTTTCAGTAAGCTGATTTGCTTCATTTTCTGTATAGAGCAAGGTCTTTTTTAAAAAATGAGAGATATTTTCATAATTATAGTGGATGATTGGACTCTCAAGCTTACCCGCCTCTCCTTCAAGTTTTATCATCTCATGAACATGTTTCTCTTCAAACTTTCCTTTCCCTTTCTTGAACAGTCTTAATTGATAATCCGGATACCAACCTGTATGTTCTATCCATTTGCCAAAAATTATATTTTTCCTTGGAATCCAGTAGCCGGCCACCGACGATTTATGATTGATTATTGATGATTGAATTTCCTTTGCAAGTTCCGGACTAATTCTTTCATCTGCATCAAGACTTAATATCCAGTCTCCCGTTGCTTTTGAGAAACCATAGTTTTTATTTACATTGAGCATGATGTTATTTTCTCTATGGTAAATTTTTGATGTAAACTTTTTACCAATATCAGCGGTCTTATCAGTGGATGAATTGTCAACTAGTATAATTTCATCACAGAATCTAAGTGATTCGAGACATTCTTCAATTTTTGCTTCCTCATTGTAAGCCGAAACTACGGCCGAAATTTTGTTCATTTATTAAAGACGTTTTCTTTTACCATTTGAAAATCTGATATTACCATTCTTTTTGCCATAAGGAATATGAGTACGAAATATAGTATAGCACCCAGCGCTATGCCGGAAAAAATAGTAACAATATTTATTGGTAAAACTCTCATAAGAAAGTAAATAAATATACTCATAACCAAAGATGCAGAAAACGGATAAAAAACCGATGAAACATTAAATTTAATGTACTTTTTGGAAATATATACGACAATAACTACGGATAGGGAAATTATAAAAGACGCTACAGCTACTCCATTATATCCCATTAGCATGATTAAGATAGGAGTTAATGCCCATGTTGAAATTGTCCAAAAAATCATAAGATAAAGAGTAATTTTTATTTTTCCTATCGAATTTAACGCATTTGTAAGAGGCGTTGATATTGATGAAAGGCAGCTATTGAGGGCAAAAAATGCAAGAGAAAAAATCGCAGGCTCCCATTTGTCATATTTTGGAATTATTTTTATAAAATATGGAGCCATTATGACAAGTCCTGCAAGAGAAGGAAGGACAATAAGCGCAGATCCAAAAATAGATTTTTCAACAGCCTGACCTAGCAAGTTCTTATTACCCTGAAGTCTTGAGAAAGACGGAAAAGTGATTCTTATGACATTGTCCATAATAAGACGAAGCGGCATAAATGCCCATTTTTGGGCAAAACCTATATATCCTACTTGTGCAATTGGAAGAACTTTTCCAAGATAAGCAATTAGGAGATCATCTTTAAGAAAAGCAATAAAACTGTTTGCCTGAAATGGAATTCCAAATGACAAAAGTTTTTTCGCCGACTCCTTTGAAATTCCAAGACGAACTTTCCAAGGACTTATTAAATAGATTGCAATAAGTCCAACAGCTCCACGCGCCAAAACTGCAATAGCAAAGCTCGTCATACCAAATCCTTTGATCGCCAGAACCACAACGATAATATTAAATACCAAACTCTCAACAATCTGAGGGATTACTAACTTACCAAATTCTAATTTTCGCTCAAGAATTATTGAAGGAATTGTCTTAAGCGATGAAAGGAAAAAGGCAATTACTAAAGCCTGGAATAAGAATATTCCGCTACTGTCCAGACTATAAAAGGACTTGATAAAACCTGAAGCAAGTAGAGAAATTAATACAACTAAAACTACCAATATCTGCTGTATTGTAAAAGTAGTTTTGAGATCATCATCCGAAATCTCATCTTTTTTCTGAATTAAAGCCGCAGCAAGGCCTATATCTGAAAAGTATGAAAGAAATGCAATGGCCGCAGATACCACGAAATAAACACCAAATACCGAGGGAGATAGAAAAATTGTAAGAATAAAATTAGCGGCAAATCCTAATACTTGAACTGCTAAAGTTCTGTATGTTAATGCGAAAATTCCCCTAATTGATCGTTTTTTAATAATAGCTATGTCCACATCCTGCATAAAGATTAGATTAATTTCTGTGAATCTGAAGCCAAGGTTTTGTTCTAATAAGTCTCCATATCACTTGAACATCATTGATTATTGTAGAATAAAGTCTTACTGTTGATCCAGGATTATCAATCCAGTGTACCGGCTCTTCATAAATTTTATATCCGCTTTTTTCCGCAAGAATTAAAAGCTCCCCATCAAAAAACCAATCGTTATCGAGAACTTTGGGAATCAGCTCTTCGACCACCTCTTTCGTAACAGCCTTAAAACCGCATTGTGCATCAAGAAAATGAGTGCCAAAGAAAAAACGTATAAAAAGGAAATTTAGGACCCGTGAGATAAATTCTCTAATTATCGTTCTTCCTTCAACTTTTGCTCCCTTTGCAAGTCTTGAACCAATTGCAATATCAAAACCATTTTCCAGAGCTTTAAGAATCTTAGGCAAATAAATGAGATCCGTAGAAAGATCCAAATCCATATAAGCACAAAGTTCCTTGCCTGATTCAATCCAAGCTTTCTTAACAGCTCTGCCTCTACCCTTTTGATCAAGCCTGAAATATATAATTTCCTGGTTTTCCTTAGAGAGTTTTGCACCAATAATAGGAGTGTTATCCGCTGAAGCGTTATCCGCTATTGTAATGTTCCAATCATAACTGCTCAAATTCTTAATACAGAATTTATGAAGAATTAAAATATTCTTTTCCAATTCTTTCTCTTCGTTGTAAACAGGGACTGTGATCTCAAGAGTCTTTTTCACTTGTATTTTCTCTTTCTTAAAAGAATTATACCAGCAAACAATATAAATAGAGCAACAAGAGTTAGTGAATTGCCCAGTTTTTCAATGGGGGTTTGAACAAAAAACAGGTCCAATGAATGATTTCCTGCAGGAAGATTTGCCAACATCCCCGTCTTATTTTCTATAAGATCCACCCTTTTATTATCTAAAAATCCTGTCCAAGCAGGAAAATAAGCAATATTTATTTTCACGTATGATTTTTGAGAAGCGCTAATGAACACATGAATTTCCTTCGAATTTTCTTCCTCATGTAAAATCTTGTAATTATCTGAATCTCCTATTTTCTTCTTTGAAATTTCATTTTCTGATTTGGGCGGGAGAAAACCAGATGGCATGTATTCGCTTGTAATATTTGAGGTTTCCCATTTAAGATTTTGGCTGTTTGTAAAATCTTGACTTTTGACATTTAAAATCTCCTGAGGGGTAAATAATTTTATATTTGTGTAAAGAAGAAGTAAGATTAATGCTGCAGTAGCAATAATAGTTATATTTCCTTTTTTAATTTTTGACAGATATGACCCCATAAGCCAAATAAAAAATCCGGCAAAAATTGAAGTAAAAAAAGAAACAAACATTAGAAATCTCCAAGGATATTGTAAAAATTCCATAAAAGGAATTGTCTCCCAAAGAGGCTTTGAGAACTCAAGGGTAAGTGATACTGAGAAAAGAAAACCTATAATTGAAAAGAGTGTAAAACTTAATGCATTTTTTTCTTTTGTAATCTCATTTATTATAGATAACTTTCTTATAAACAGCTCCCAGAAAAATAAAATAAATACCAAGCCTATAATTAAAATAGAGACTTTTCCAAGTTGAAAAGAAAGTCCGTCCGAACACCCTAAGACCGATCCCCCATATCCCCACTGGCTAGCCCACAACTGAGGTAAACAAACAAAGTGATTTCTGAAATCTGCTCCGCCTCCGATCTGTGAAAAAACATTTGTATACTTCATTTCAAAAACAGCAGGAAGGACGTAGAAAGACGACAAACCAAATCCGATAATAAATACAAAAAAATAGTAAAAAATAAATTTCCTGTCTGTGCTTAAGAAGTAAAAAATTGCAATAAATAAAATTATGAATGGTGAGATCATAAATGCAGTTAAATTATGAGACAAAATTATTCCTGCATAGGATAAGCTGCCTACTAAAACATACTTCCACTTCTGTTCTTTAAAGATTTTAATTAAAGAGTAAAAAAGAAGAGGAATAAAAGCGTAAGCCCAAAATTCGGCAACATCGCCCCTGACATATATATTTACTGCATGGTATGGAGCGTATACATAGAAAAGTGCTGAGGTTATTCCGCCAAGCTTACCAAACAGATTTTTTCCCAAAACATACATTGATACTCCAGAGATTAAAATTCCCGCGATCATCATAATCTTTGTTGATAATAGAACATCAAAGCCAAGCAGCACCCAAAATGCCCCAAAATAATAAGCAAGAGGAGCGTAGAAATTAAAAATAGGATAACCAAATCCGTATCCCATATCGGAAACCCATCTTACCGGAAACATTCCATCCCGTAAGCTTTTACTCATTTCAAAAACCCTTTGAACTTGTGTATTATCATGTATCGGGAAAAATCCGGGAAGCAGAAGATGACTTATGCTCCAATACGAAAGCAAAATGACAATAATTAAGAAAAACAATCCACTTAAAAATTTCATATAATATATTTTTTTCTAACAAAAAGGTGAATGATAAAAATTATAGAAATAAAGGAAACAATATCACTAAAAATACGAACAGGTGTCTCATAAAAACCGGCCTTGACAAGATATGATCCTTTTTCTGCCATAAATTTTATCAAACCATTATCTTTATAAATTACATCAGTTTTTTTTGAATCGACCTTGACTTCCCATCCCGGAAAATATGCTGTGTTTATTTGAATTAGGGAATTCTCCTTTGAATCAAGATTGAAACTTATTTTATCTCCTTTTATTACAAGATTATTAATAGCTGCATTTCCTTTTAGCACCTCTACTTTGTTTTTGTAATCTTGATTCATATAGTTAAACCATTTCGGCATGTATTCATTTTTAACAGTTGTCGTATCCCGATTGGTGGAATAAAAAGTGTCAGGATGATATTGATAAGACTGCGGAAAAATAAAATCCTTCGATGAAAAAAATAACGCAGCTAAAATTATGAAAGCGAAAATTAAGCTTTCTTTAATTTTCAAGTTATTTAAAAAAGCCGCAATAATATACGATGACGTTAAAATCAACACGCTGGCAAAACGAAAAGGGAACTGGACATAACTTTGCAAAAAACTTGTCTTCCACATGAAGTCACTTAAAGGAGTCGTTATAAAAAAAGCCAAAATTGAAACAGTTAAAAAATAAGAAGCAAATTTGTTTTTTTTGAATATAAGATAAAACCCTAGCAGAAGAGATATTAAAAAAACGATCCCAAGAAGATTAAAATTATCCCATGTTATGAAATATTTAGAATAATCAGAAACCTGAGTTGTGCTAAAAAGAGTGTACTGTCTGTCATAAACTGCTGGAATCGAAAAAAATGCGGAAAGTCCCAGTCCAAGGAACAATGGATAAAACAACTTGAAATTAAATTTTTTATTTTCTGAACTAAGGTAACTATAACCTAAGATTATAGGAATAAATATTACGGCTAGAGTGTTATGGGCTACTATAAGAAGTCCGTATCCCAAAGCCTGGATAATCAAATTTTTTGTTTTTATTCCCAAAAGAATGAAAGGTACAATGGCAAGAGCAAGAATTTCACCAACAGAGCCTCTCTTGTATAAGTCAAACAAATGATAGGGGAAATATACATAGCAGATCGAGCCTACGAATGATGTCAAATTATTAAATGTTTTCTTAAGCCAAAGGAAGGTAAAAATTGAAGATGATAGCATACTGAGTCCCAAAATTACTTTAATCGTATCTGCAAAACTAAAACCAATTATATGGATAGGAAAACCTATATACATAAAAAGCGGATATAGGAAATCGGCGACCGGATAACCGTATCCGTTACTTAATCTGGGTAAAAATCTTACGGGGAATTGGTCGTTTCTAATTGCTTCGTAAAAAGCAGAAAATCTTATAACCATCCAGTTTCCGTCATCAGTTAGAGGGAATCCTGAATGAACAAAGGAAACAATAGACGGAATAGAAAAAATAACAAGAGCTAAGAAAATTACAAAAGTTTTTTTCATACATTCGGTAAGACTCAGTATGATCCTGAACAAAGCCGAAGGATCATTTTGTTTCTATAACTGTAAACATTGATTCTCCGTTTGACAACACAATTTCATGTTTTGAAGAAGAAGCTTTTATTGACTGCGGAACCTGACTGGTCCAATCAGCCAATATTGTATTCTTACTGAGAGTATCCTTTCCCCAATCAATATCTCTAAATTCAAACCTGTCAAAGGCTTTAACGTGAACGAACTGATCTTGCGTAGGAGGATACCTGACTGCAGTTCTTTGATATAGAACTGGGTCGAATTTTCCGTAAAAAAGAATATAAATATAAGGAGAATAATTCGGCCTTGATATTATAGCTTTTTTCGAAGCATTTGAAGATTCTGACAGATACGCAGCTAATTTTTTATAGCCTGTTCCCCAATTCTCCTCTTCATCTCTTGGAAAGTGGATATAATATCTGTCAATGTATATACTGAAATTTAAAATAAAGAAAATACAAATAATTAAAACAGCTATCTTTCTAAAATTCTTATTAAGAAGGTCTCCAGTTACCCAAGAAAGTCCGGATGCGACCACGAAAGGAAGTGCGGGGAAAATCGCAAACATTCTGTTCGTATGAGGCGCATCCTTGGTAATACTTGCCGCAATTGCTGCGATAAAAAACCACCAAAGGATCAGTTTTTTTTCTTTTCCTTTTTTGACGGCAATTAAATATACTAAACCTAGAAAAAGAAAAAGGGCCTCAATTAAATACATATTCCCAAAATTAGAAATATTGTGCGCCTTATTATCTCCTCCTTTGATAAATAAAAAATCCGGGGAATATGAGTTTATGTAATTCTGTCCGATTCGCTCAAGAGAAAAAGTAATCCTGTTATGAATAAGTTTTGCAAAAACATAGCTCGGATTATTATGTTCATTACGGGGTATTTCTATCTTTGCATGAATTGTGGATGGATCGCCGAAGATACTTATTCCCGATAACTTTGTGATATTCGCTCCGAAAAGTGTATGGTAAAAAATCAATCCAGTCATTCCTAAGAAAATAGCCACGGCTATTATTGTATTTCTTTTTATTTTTATTTCGTTTCGATAGATAAATACTAGGCCTAAAACAAATAATGTTGTAAAAATATGATTACCTGCGTAAGTAAAATAAGTCAGAGCGAAAAAGAAGGCGCTTGGAATAATAAGCCACTGATTTTTTTTAAGACTCGTCAGGAAAAGAATAGTAGCCAAAATTATAAAAAAAACAGCTGTGTTTGATTCGGATTCGACTCTTGATAAATGGAGGTGCCAGGGAGATATTGCAACAAAGAACATCGTTAAAAGAGCAAGTAAATCATTTTTAAAAAGTGCTCTTATTAAGATAAACGTCAGGGCAACAGAAGAGACACCAAAAATTACTGAAGGAAGTCTGACAGAAAAAGCTTCAAGTCCGAAAACACCCACCATAGGAACAACACTGTATATATAAAACGGTAATTTCCAATCACCAAAAGACTGAAAAGAAAGCGGAAGGAAACGCCCATATTCATCTTTTCCGGTATGAAGCAGAGAGTATGCTGTATATCCGATCGATGCTTCATCCCTATTGACTCCGGGAGGAATATTAGCCACGTTATAAAACCTAAGAAATGCGGCTAAGAAAAATATGGCTAAGAAAACGAGAAATACTTTCCTGCTCATCTCAATAATTATATATCAGCCTTAAACCTTTTGATAGAGAAAAGAAAAAAGAGCAATAATAAGCCGCTACTAATCAGACTAATTTTATAGCCGAGCTTATAAGAATCCGGATCAAAAATGAACTGCACAGTATGAGTACCTTCGGGAACTATAACAGCTCTGAATGCATAATCTGCTCTGTAAATTTCAGTTTTATTCCCATCAACATAAGCCTTCCATCCGGGATAATATGTGTCTGATAAGAAAAGCAGTCTGTCGTTTTTTGCCGAAGAAGAAATTGTAATTTTCTCAGGTTCGTAAGTAATAATTTTCAATCTATCTTCGCCGCTGTTAATGTGCTTCAATTCTCTATTTAAGATATTTTTTTCCAACAATATTGTTTTTGATGGATCAAAATCTTTAGAAAAAAGAAGCTTCTCAAATTCCTCATTATTTTTAAATATTTTATAATCTGAAGCTAGGAAAATCCGAGGCGCAGCTTTTAAATTTTCGAATATTTTCCATCCGTCTTTTTGATATACCAATTTAAATCTATCAATTGGAAATGTTTTTTCTGTACTTCCGTTTTCTTCTCTGTCAAGAATATATTTAACAGAAAGTAGATCAAGAACTCGCAATCTGTAATAATTTGATGACAAATCTTCTTTTCCTAATCCCGGCATTATTTGTGCATCTGAACGGCTTTGATTGGTGAAGATTGTTCTAATTTTTCCATCTTTGGAGCTTTGTATAAATTCCCCGTAGCGCTTAGGATATAACGGATCATATCCATCCGGAGAAAAAAGCTTATACTCAGTGGCAAAATTTGCATCAACTGACCCATAGCCATATCCCCAAAATCTGTTAATTCCCCCCTTATCTTCTATAAATTTAAATACTGATGTATTTGGAAAAACCAGATCTTTGGGAGAAAACGGATTAAACTTTTCAAAAGCTCTAAAGAGATCAGAAATATTAAGAATTAAAAGAAGTACAAGAAATGCATATCTAAATCTCTTGCTGAGAACTGCAAGAAATAATAAGATTGTAGACAAGCTAAGTATAAGGCTTGAATAAAAAAGATTACGAGTCGATATTCTAAATTGTTCTTGTAAAAGTGCGCTCTGCTTTGAGAGGAACAATAATATTATGTATGAAAATAAAAAAATACTGCAAATCGACAAGGCATAGTAAAAATATTTTCTAAGATTAAGATTTTGATTTTTTACTCTATCGACTCCAATTCCGGCTAAGATACTTACTCCAAAACAAAATAGAAATATGCCCAGCGTTGGAGAGCTTGAGGAAATAAGCGGAATTTGAAATTTGTACAAAATCTCAGTAAGAGGGTTGCGTGTGCTAAAAATTAAGACAAGAAGAGAGGTCAAAACATAAAAATTTTTAAATTTGTTTTGTTTTGAAAAAATTGAAATTAACACAAAAAAGACAGATACAAGGCCTATCGATGTTACCTTTCCAACATACGTATCTGAAAGCCAGTAATTTCTGGTCGCAGGATTACCAAAAAAATCAGGAACAAAAAACATAATAAGCTGCCACGGCTGAATAAGTATTTTATTAATCAAAAATTCATATGGATGGTAACTTCTCGCAGATTCCTTCAAAAGTTCTGTCCCGGGAATAAGCTGAATTGAACCTATCCCAAGCGACAAAATAATCAGTACGGAAAATAATAATAGATTGCCGCCAATATTCTTACCAAAATACAAACTTCGATACACAAGATAAAGAATTAAGAAGCATAATAAATATGCAAAAATTTGTACGTGCCCTGCAAAAAGAGAAGCTATAAGTGAAAAAACAAAAAGAAGCTTCCATTTTATTTCCTTATTTTCAATAAGATTTTCTGCTGAAAACAGGAGAAGCGGAAGCCATAAAATAACATGGCCGATTGTATTGTATTCAAGCCATGCGCTCATAAACGATGAGAACGCAAATGATACTCCCGCAAAAACTGATCCAGTTTTTGATATTCCTATTTTTCTTGCGTACAAAAAAGTGAAAATTGCCGCCAGAAAAGGCTGTAACACAACTAGCGCAGACCATGCCCAAATCTGAGGGAGTACTCTATATAGAATGTTTAATGGATAAAATACTGCAGATTGAAAATTTGCCAAAAGCGGCGCTCCAGAAAAATTATATGGGTTCCAAAGAGGAATGTTTCCTGAGGCGATCTGACTAATACTTAAAGTTTTCCATGGATATAATTGCCTTAAGACATCGAAGTATTGTGCTTTATTGGGATAAGACCCCGGATTGTAACCAAGATATGAGTAAGTCTTCCATGGATTGTATTCTGCAGTCAATAAATCTCCGGGAAAAGGAACATGTCCATAAATTAAGAATTTATAGAAAAAAATGGCAGTAATAAGGGCAAAAAGTAGAATGGCAAAGAGTAAATCTTTTTTTATCATTTTTTACTTTTCTTGGTATTTTTTTTTGAAAGGAAAAATAAAATAATTAAAAGAAGAGCTATAATTACCCCAAATATGCTTAGAAAATCGGCAATTATTCTGCCCCGCGCCTCTGTGAATAATACTTTAACATCATGTTCTCCTTTTGGAACAGAAAATTCTACTTCTCCTCTATGATTTGGGTCTTGAAATTGGATCGCAGCAGATCTTCCGTCAACATAGGCCCTCCAACCCGGAAAATATTGGGTATGATCGACTAAAACTATGTCTGTTTCCGATTTAATAGAAAATGTATGCATATTTGACTTTTTTACAAAATTTGAAATATCAGCCTTTCCGGAAATTATCTCAGCTCTTTTTTTTGGATACGCTTTCGCCGGACCAGCAGACCATATAACATCTGTTTCTCCATAATAAGTGGTATTTAGAGGAAAGTTCCAATAATATTTCTCATTGATTTTCTGATATCCAAGATTTGCATTCCATAAAGGGCTAGTTGCGAAGATAATGAAAAAAACAACAAACCAATATAAAACTTTTTTTAATTTAAAATGATTAAGCACGTAGACCGCCAAAAATGAGGTCGAAAATACTACCACTGATAATGATCTCCAGGGAAACTGAAATTGTCTTACCAGTGAAATATTTTCCCAGATCGGAGAAGATATTTTTTGCATGAATAAAAATGACAAAAATATCAAAATTAAAGGATATATTGCGAAGCTTTTCATTTTCTTATTGGAATCTTTTTTAAAGATTAATATCCAGAGCGCCAAGATAATCACTATGGTATGCACTATACCGATATGAACTATAATCCCTTCAACTCTTAGGGATGGATCGTTTGTGAGATTTGGGACAATAAATTTGTAAAAATCTACAAAATGATCCTTATATATATTTTTCATATAAAGATCTCCATGAGTGAATTTGTGCTCAAGAAGCGCAGGAAGCCAATAGTATGCTGAAATTAGAAGTCCAAGAAGCAAAGAGAAACTAATCAAAATAAAATTCTTTATGTTTTTTGCAAAAAAAACTGAGAACAAAACAATAACCGCAGAAAACATGAGGCTCACTGAGTTATGAGAAAATATAAGAAGGGAAAACGTAACTGAAGTCAAAATTAAATATAAATAATTTTTAGAATTAAGAAACTTCAATATACCAAATAAAACGAGAGGCAGAAAAGTATAAGTATATACTTCGCCAAAACTCCCTCTTACCAACAGCTCTATCAGCCTGAAAGGCGCGAATTGATACAAGATAGTTATTAAAAATGCTTTCTTATCATCATTGACAAGTTCCTTTGCAAATAAAAACATAAAAATCCCCGAAAAAATAAAACTAATCGAAAGTGTTATTTTAAATGAATTGACCAATCCTAACCCGAGAAATATAAAAAATGAAGAAATCCAATAAGGCAATTGATAAATAAAGTTAAATAGAGGCATTCCGTAGCCGTAATTAAGATCTCCTGCCCATCTTACAGGAAATTGTCCATCAGCCAATGCTTTATAATACGCTGCCATTCTGGGAAGATGAACCAATCCATCATGGGTATGAATCAAGTCCGGAGTGTTAAATAAATTAAAGAGCGGAAATAAGCTTAATACTACAGTAAGCAGCAGGAATCTATATTGCATCATGGCTTAACTTTATAAACCGAAAAATAATTGCTGCTCCCTTTCTTGACTTGAGATATTAAAACTAGCGGCCAAGAAACAGGCGCACCTCCGTTGTGGGAACATGAAGGGCAAGGCTGATAAAAAATAACATAAGTATCCATAGCTTTGCTCGCTTTTATTATTTCAGCAGGCGGTTTGTCTCCAACAGGCCAGAAACCAAAAATTGTAATATTAGGATTATTCTTAAGATAAATTTCAATTGAAAATGGCATAAGCCCGAACGTTCCTTCTGTACCAATAAATATTTTCTTACTTGACGCCTCGCTGTCGAAAAATTGGATCGCCTCATTTATCCCTCCACCCGCAGGCCATCCATTAATATATTGATCTAAATCCACAACCGGAATTGGGGCATTTTTAAAATCATTTATGATAAGCCAATCGGATCTTATAAAAAGAAGAAGTAATGAAGAAACGACAATAATTGCAATAAATTTGTTTTTGAGCTTTTCAGTTATTTCAAAGATTGAAAATGCCGCAAGCGGGATAAGTGAAAGCGTCATAAAGAAAATAAATCTCGGGTAAATAGTTTTTCCGAAAAGAACAAGCGCAAAAAATGGAACTATAAACCAAGCCAAAAGAAGAACTTTTTCTCTTAAGAATTTTTTGCTTATTAAAAAAGACAAAACTACAAGAAGAAAAACAGGCCATGTCATATAGGTTATGAACCAATCCCAGAGACCGGAAAGGTTACTTAAGAAATATAAAAAGGGGTGCTTTAGCCACTCACTTAGAGGAAATACAAAAAGAGCGTTTTTTTCATTTATTATATAAAAGAACGGCGACAGTCTAAGAATGCTGTAATAAGCATAGGCAAGCGCTATAGACAATGTAATTAGCGCAGCAAGAATCAGAAACTTTAAATGTTTATCCTTTTTTTTCCAATCAAAAATTAAAAGCAGGAACGGCACCAGATAAATACTAAAAAAGCCTGATGTTTTTGTAAGAATTCCCCCGCCCAAAACCATACTTAAAATAAGTGCAAAATCCAGACGAAGTCTTCTTACAAGAAGAACTTCAAAATATAAACTCCACACCGCGAATGTTCCGACAAGACTGTCATATAAAGCCATGCGATCATAAACTAATGCAAAAGGGTAAATTATGTAGAGAAAAGATGAAATAAAACCAGCCCATTTGTTCTTAAATAGTTCATTGCCCAAAAAGAAAAGTCCAATCATTGTAAAAAATCCACCGGAAACAGACACAAGACGTGATGCTAAAAGAGGATCTTCAATAAATCTCATCATGATCATCGCAATCCAGACAAACATAGGCTGTTTTCCGTCTGTGAGCGATATGAAACGCCAACTAGCATCTTGTTTTGCAATCTGAGACCATCTGACATAAATTGCTTCATCCGTAAAAATAGGAAGCGACATTATGTTATAGAGTCTGAGAATAAAATACAGAGCTACCAAGACAAAAGCTATTAGTATTTCGAGTCTGTATTTAAAAAGTGTTTTTTGAATTAATAGCATAAGCCTATTTTATCATTTCTTCTCCAAATTAAATAACCCACTTATACCGCAGTAGAGTAAATATATTACAAGACCCGATACAGTCATATAGAATAAAATTTGAGGAACAGGCTCGTTCCAATCTCCTTTATATATATATGGTAAATACTGTAACAAAGCGAAGAAAGACAAAATGATACCCGCACCTATTGAGTAACTTCTGCTAGGAATTAAGCTGGCAAATGGAAGAATAAAAAGAAGATACCATGGCTGAAAATTAGTACGAAGTGCTACCAAAACCAATGGAATAAACATTGCAAGAAGCAAAATATTTAAGAGCTGGCTCCTTGTAATATTTTCCTTTCTTAAGAGATAAAATAAAAAAACCGGAGCTAGAATACCTGTAGCAAATTTTATTCCGATTGAAAGTATAAGCAATATAAATGAAGGAATATATTTATTAATAAACAAAAGATAAACTGACAATATAGTAAAAAACATCATTGCAGTATCATTATGAGACGAGACAAGACTTTCGATCAACACAAGAGGGTTAAGTGCAAAAAAAACTATTCCTGAAATTTCTTCTTTTGGAGATACGATCTTAAGTATTTTCCCTATAAAGTAAGCGATTCCTAAATAACATAGAGACGTCAATATTTTAAACATAAAAAATGTAGGAAGAAAAAAATTTAATCCTATATATGAAAAAGGGACTGTCAATATAAGCCACGTCGGTCCATAAGGATAGTACCTGTGGGTCCAGTGCATAAAAGTTAACATGGGATCTCCTAAATAATCTAATGCTTTCTGGGTATAAGGATTTTGATTATAGTGAGTAATAATTTTTGCATCAAAAATATAATTGAATAAATCATAAGAGAAAGCATTGTAGGAAAATGTCAAAATCGCAGTTATTGCAAAGATCAGCACCCATAAATTTTTCCTACTGATCTTGTTTTTTTGAGCAAGTCTTAGGAAAACGAAATAGAAGCCAAACAAAAGCAGGATTAGAATTACATAGATCAAACTTGACAATGGCCTATTAAAATAACCTATATGCTGGAAAAATTTCTGAAATGTTTGCCACCAAGAAGCCTGAGATAAAGTCAAACTTAAATCAACCTGTGTAAAAGTGTAGAAAAAAAATGCAGAAATGACAAAAAGATATGAACCAAATAAAAATTTTAATTTGGAAGTCATTAATTATAAATACCCTTTAAGGTTTTGGCTTTTATTTTAAAAAGGTCCAAAAGTCCATCTATCGAATCTCTTAAGGGACTTACTCTTCTCGTTTCTACATAAAGCCAGCTTACGGGTACTTCTTTTATTTTATATCCCATCTTTTGAGCTATAAACAAAAGCTCGACATCAAAACCGGCAGAAACTCTGGATCCTGAAATCTCCTTAAATCCCCCATTTATTTCATTTACTTTCTTAAATAATTTATTCGCCACATCATTCTTAAACGCCTTAAATCCGCACTGAGTATCCGAAATGCCGTTTACCCCTACTATTAATGTACGGAGTATCATCATCCCCCTTGCCATCACAAGTCTCGTCAATGGTGCATTTTTTCTTTTTGAACTTCTTGAACCGATTACAATATCAAATCCCTGCCTGCCGTCAGGCAAGGCTTTTTCAAAAAAAGGCAGAATATTTTCAACTTCTTCAATTGGAGTTGCCTGATCCATGTCTGTAAATAAAATAATCTCTCCACAAGCTTTAAATACCCCTTTTGTAACTGCGCCTGCTTTACCCGTATGACTATTTTTTATCAATTTAAAATGCGGATTGTCTTTTGTAAAATTCTCTGTAAATTCAACACTGCCATCATCTGATCCGTCATCAACTATAATAGCCTCCCAGGTATATTTTTGTTTTGACAGATAATGCTCAATTTTATCCAAGACTCCCTTTTGAAGATTGGCCATTTCATTATACGAAGGGATCACAACGGATAAGAAGATTTTACTCACAAAAAGATTATATCAAGAATACGAGGCTATTTACAATTTACTACTCATTACATGGGGCTTTGAGTCCCACCTGAATCCCACCTGGGAGGTGGATTAGGTTCGACACCTAGGAAAATACTGAAAAGCAACTAAAGCGTTACGAGTTCGGACTATTAAGTTGTTTCAGAAAATGTTTTGAGGTAAAATTAAGAGGTTAAGCAAGCCGCGTTCGTCTAGTGGCCTAGGACGTCACGTTCTCAACGTGAAGATCAGGGGTTCGAATCCCCTACGCGGTACACTTCGACAAGCTCAGTGCAAGCTAATTTTTTTTATAATTTTATCTAATGTGGTTTGTCTACATGCTTCTTTGCGATAATAAAATTTACTACGCTGGAATAACAAATAATCTTAAATTAAGAATAGATCAACATATAAGTAAACAGTCCAAATCTACAAAAGAATTTTCTGAAGTAAGACTGACTTATTGTGAAAAGTATAAGAGTAAACACGAAGCAGCTCTTAGAGAAAAACAATTAAAGGGTTGGTCCAAAGCAAAGAAGCAAATGCTTGTCGGCGGAAAACTTGGAATAAATACTTGTACTGAGTTTGCTGAAGAATTATTGCGGGGATGAGAAGTTTACTCTGAGCGAAGCCGAAGAGAATCCCCTACGCGGTACACTTCGATAAGCTCAGGTTTTTAAATAGAGCGGGCTGAAACGGTAAGTTAGTCTGCGAGGTGTTCTTTTTCGAAGGTTTTTCCTATCTCTTCGTAAGTAGTTTTTTCAAGCGCCAATTTTTTCTTGCGTTTGTGATTGACGTATTCAAAGACCATTGGAAGAAAAGACAAAAATATAATTATAAAAACAGTGTAATGAAAATTTTCCTTGATAATTGGCAGTCCGCCGAAGAAATATCCGGCAAAAACAAAACCCGTAACCCAAATAAATGCTCCCGACACATTGTATACTAGGAAAGTTTTGTAATGCATCCGCCCAACTCCTGCTACAAACGGTGCAAATGAGCGCACAATCGGTATAAACCTCGCAAGAATTATAGCCTTGCCGCCGTGTTTCTCGTAAAATTCCCGCGTCCTCTCAAGATATTCCTTCTTAAAGATTCTGGAATTTTCTTTATTAAAAACTCTCGGGCCGATATGATGTCCTACCCAGTAATTAACAGTGTCTCCTATTATCGCCGCTAAAAATAAGGTGATATAAACTAAGAAAACATTTAAATGCCCAGTACCCGATAATGCCCCCGATACAAAAAGCAATGAATCGCCCGGGAGAAACGGCATAACCACAAACCCTGTCTCAACAAAAACTATTCCAAACAAAATTAAGTACGTAAGAGGACCGACTGCCTGAATGATTATCCCGAGGTATTCATCAAGATGAAGAAAGTATTTGGATATTTGAAGAACAAACTCCATCTAGATATTATATTGTATGAAAAAATTCTATGCAATCAGTCTGCTTGCGTAGGAGGGGTTGCGTGGAAAACGGGTCTTGGTGCTAGCCACTTTGTCATCCTATTATTTTGATTTCTTCAGTAAAATAGTGTTAGACTAAATTGTGAACAACAATAAAACTATAAGCACTATTCTAGCAGCTCTGGCAGTGCTCATATTTTTACCTACCTCTACTCAAACAGTTGAAGGTAAACTTCAAGAATTTTATGATCCAAACTTTTATGCATGGCGGTATATTTATTTAATTATTACTCTTACGATTTATTTCCTTTTATTTTTTTCTGCTGTATTTTACAGAAAATATAAAAATATACCCACATATTCTCTTGTTAAAAATGATATATTCACAAATACTATTGCTTACGGTTCTTTAATTCTCGCTTCTAGTGTAGCTTTAGTATTTCCAGAAGGCCCCATTCTTCCTGCATACATATTTCTATTTATAATAAGCACCTATCTGATTATTTTTGAACCCTCTTCTCCAGCGGAAATTAATCAGCTGCCTATTGAACAACTGGGGAAAAGAATAAAAACTTATAAGCTAGCAAGGAAAATTTTTCTTTTTCTAGCTCTGATCTTTTTCCTTCTGGTGGTAGCAAGTTTTCCCTTCTTTATGTCTTATCCTGGTGGGATTATGTCTTTAGTCCTTCTTCTTATGTCATTGATGATCACTCTTCCTGTAGGAGCCTACCTTATGATCCTTGTTTTTTATTTTCGCCATCAAGAAAAAAAATACAAGAAGGTTTCGGGATATTCAAATAATCCTGCTACAACTAATCAGCCTGGGTAGGTGGGGTGGCGTGGAGCATTGGTCTTGCAGGAACTTCACCTTCATGCTGTTTAATCTTAGCAAGAGGCTTAAGAAGAGCTTCGCTTAAGACTTCGTCCATGTGATTGACAAAAACAAACTTCAAGTCTTTGATAACTTCCTTTGGTATATCTTCCAAATCTTTCTTATTATCTTTTGGCAAAATTATAGTTTTCAAACCCGCTCTGTGAGCCGCAATAACCTTCTCTTTAACTCCTCCTATTTCTAAGATCCTGCCCCGCAGGGTAACTTCACCTGTCATTCCGACTTTTCTGCTTACCGGAATGCGGGTCAAAGCCGAGACAATTGCAGTAGTTATCGCTCCACCTGCTGATGGCCCGTCTTTGGGCACTGCACCTTCCGGAACATGGACATGGACATCAATTTTGGAATAAAACTTTTCGGGTAAACCCAGAAGCTTAGCTCTTGCCCTGATGTAAGACATTGCCGCCTGGCACGACTCTTTCATGACATCCCCAAGCTGACCAGTAAGTATTAAGTTTCCCTTACCGGGCATTAGAGCCACCTCTATAAATAGTATGTCTCCTCCTGCTTCTGTCCATGCAAGACCTGTAGACATTCCAATCTCGTCTTTTTTCTCAGCAAGCGTTCCCCGAAGTTTTATCGGACCTAAGTATTTTGTAATGTCCTTTGCCGTTACAGTAATCTTTGTCTTCTTTCCTTCTGCGATAATCTTGGCCACTTTCCTAAGCACTGATGCGATTTGCCGCTCAAGGCTTCTTACTCCTGCTTCTCTTGTGTAATGATGGGTAATAAACTTTATCGCATCATCTCTTATTTCGATCATCTTCTCAGTCAATCCATGAGCTTCCATTTGCTTTTTCATCAAGAACTCTTTGACTATTTTAAACTTCTCATCATGCGTGTATCCCGCAAAGTTTATAACCTCGAGTCTGTCACGAAGAGCAGGAGGTATTGTATCAAGCATGTTCGCGGTAGTAACAAACATTACGTCTGAAAGATCAAAAGCAACCTCCAGATAATGGTCTGAGAACTGATTGTTTTGCTCAGGATCCAGCGCTTCTAGAAGCGCTGATGAAGGATCCCCTCGAAAATCCGCTCCGACTTTATCGATTTCATCAAGCATAAAAACAGGATTTCTTGTTCCTGCATCTTTTATTCCCTGAATAATTCTTCCCGGAAGCGCTCCGACATAAGTCCTTCTGTGTCCTCTAATTTCTGCTTCATCCCGAATTCCTCCAAGCGAGACTCTTACAAATTTTCGGTTCAAAGCTCGTGCAATAGATTTTCCAATTGATGTTTTTCCCACCCCTGGGGGTCCTACGAAACAAAGAATTGGTCCCTTCATCTTCCCTGATAATTTATGGACTGCAAGGTATTCGACAATTCTTTCTTTGACCTTTTTTAGGCCGTAATGGTCCTCGTCAAGGATTTTTTCTGCAGGTTTTATCTCAAGATTACTCTTGCTCTCTTTGCTCCAGGGAAGACTTACCAGCCAATCGAGGTAATTCCTTATATAACCTGCTTCAGGATTAAACTGGTTCATTTGTCCAAGCTTCTTAAGCTCTTTTTTCGCCTTTTCGTCAACGTCCTCTGGCATCCCGGCATCTTTTATCTTATCCATCAGTTCTCTTATCTCACTATCTTCATCGCTGTTTCCAAGCTCTTTCTCAATGGTTTTCAGTCTTTCTCTAAGCATTGCCTCCCGCGCACCTTTCTCAAATCTTTCGTTGGTTTTTGATGCAAGTTTCCTCTCAAGCTCAAGTACTTTGATCTCCTTATTCAAAAGCTCAGAAACTCTCTCAAGTCTTGCCTTAATATTAAGAGTTTCGAGAAGTTCTTGTCTCTCGGGAGGTTTTACATCAAGAACTGAGGCGATAAGATCGGCAAGCTCTGAAGGGGAATTGTCTGACATTATATTCATAAAAGCGAGAAAATCCACAGATTTTCCCAGATTTATTGCTTTCCTGAACTGATTGGTAAGATGATTACAAAGTGCTTTTACCTCAGGAGCATCATCGAGAATATCTTCAAGCTCCACAACACGTGCCAAAAGAAATTGCTCATGCGGTTCGTACGAAAGAATTTTGACCCGCGAAATTCCTTTAACTTGAGCATTTATTTCTCCATCACTTCTTATCATTCTTTCTATCCGTGATAGAGTTCCTATTTCATATAAATCTTCCGGGTCAGGCTCATTGAGCTTGGAGTTTTTCTGCAGGACAAAGCAAACTATCCTTTCACTTTGAAACGAACTCTCAAGAGCTGCAAGGCTTTTGGGACGGCCAAAAGTAAGTACGGAGTCTATCTTGGGGAAAATTATGCCATCTCTGATTGGTATTATAGGTATTAACTTTTCCATTTTCGCCTAATTAAGTAATTATTAGCACTCTATCAAATTGGTTGCTAATTGTCAAGCCCCATTTCACTGAAGTTTCAAGGGGCAAGACCCCTCATAATCGCACCACGAGGCGTATTCGAATAGAATTAAAAAGCCGAGTGGCAAGATGCGTGTGGATCAAGAGCTTATATTATTGCGGGGTTGACCCCGATTTAATCGGGGTTGACATGGCTTTTTGTGCGGGGCTACAATATAATATGACCAAGAAAAGCATAACTCAAATTCCCCAGGCAATTGCACATGAGATAACACCCGACCAAATCAAAAAAAGACTACAGTCTACGGAAGGAAGAATTGCCGAATTTTTGAGCGATTTTTCAGGAAGTATGCCCTTTGTGTATATTCATGCTATTTGGTTTACGCTTTGGGTACTTATCAATCAGGGATTACTTGCGCCTAGAATTCAGCCCTTCGATCCATTCCCCTATGGATTGCTTACAATGGTTGTCTCTCTTGAGGCTATATTTCTTGCTACCTTTGTTCTTATAAACCAGAACCGTCAGGCTTTGGTTGATGAATTTCGGGAACTTGAGGAGGAAAAAGAACAGGAAGAGGAAGAACGGGAACAGGAAGAGCTTGAGGAAGAATTTCAGGATATCCAAAAAGATTTGGAAGATATAAAGAGTGCTATGAAATTTATTCAGGAAAAAATAACTTCAATTGAACACTCCCCATCCCAAAGTGGAAACGGAAACGGCAACGGCAAGTAAACTTCTTTAACAAAATTAGATTTCTAAACTAATACTGTTGATTTTGCGCTAAATATTGTATAATGGCGGTGTATTGTAATCTTGTACGGGTTCTTCCAGTAAACAGAAGTGTTTTAGGAAAGTTAAAGTTAGTACAGGTTATCAAGGGATGGAGGTGAGTAGTTAATGTCAATCAAACTGTTTGTTGGAGGGATTTCGTGGGATACCACTGAAGACTCTCTTAAGAATTTTTTTGCGCAAGCTGGCAACGTCGTATCTGCAACTATCATAAAAGATAAGTTTTCCGGTCGCTCAAAGGGGTTCGGATTTGTAGAAATGTCCACAGAGCAAGAAGCAAAAGATGCTATTGAAAAACTCAATGGACAAAGTCTAGATGACCGGGCAATCACTGTAAGCGAAGCAAGACCAAGAGAAGATAAACCAGGAGGTTTTGGTGGAGGAAATAATTACAGAAACGATAGAGGCGGCGATAGACGCGGAGGAGGAGGAGATCGAAGAGGAGGAGGAAGAAGTTCCTACTAATCTCTCCTATTTTCTTTTAACTTAAGAGGGCAAAATATTATTGCGTGTCTTTGTAAGACATTTTAGATAAATTTTGCCTTCTTTTAGTTTTCAATCATTTGATTAATCCCTATTCTTCTGTTAAATCTTTCAGAAGTGGATTATGTAAAAGATGGTTTTTGAATTTAACATTTGTTAGAATCTAATAATGGCAGAAAATATTTCACTCGAGGAAAGAGTAGGTAAAATTGAAGACAGAAATCTAAAAGTCGAAGCTGATAAAGCTTGGGAAGTAAGTTTTACAAGAAGAGTTTTACTTTTCTTATTTACATATTTTGCGATTGCACTTTATTTAAAATTTATTGTAGGAATTGAACCTTGGATAAATGCCCTCGTTCCTTCTATTGGTTTTCTTCTTTCAACTCTAACTCTTCCTTTCTTTAAAAAGCTTTGGAAAAAATACATACATCAAACCTCCAACACCAAGGAACAATAACCAATAATTAAATGCTCTGCTTTTTGGAATAAGAAAATATTTGATTTTATGGCAAAAGAAAGGTTTCCGGCTCTTAAATATAGGGATTTTAGACTAATGTGGTTCGGACTTCTTATCTCAAACATTGGTACACAAATGCAATTTGCGGCAATTAACTGGCATATTTTTATTCTCACCGGCTCTGCAGTTTCTCTAGGACTTATTGGACTTTCGCGCTTTATCCCTATAACGATTTTCTCTCTTATTGGCGGGACAATTGCTGATGCTCATAATAGAAAACGTATCTTGTTCATAACTCAAACAATTCTGACTATTCTCTCTTTCATACTTGCTGTGACAACATTTACTCATGTAGTAAATCCTTTAATTATTTACGTAATAACAGCTCTTGCAGCTACAACGATCGCGTTTGATGTGCCTCCCAGACAGGCAATAATTCCAAGCCTTGTTCACAAGAAGCATTTAACAAGTGCCATGAGTTTAAATGTCACAATGTGGTATTCCGCAATGATTATCGGACCAGCTTTATCAGGATTTATCATCAAGCTGTTTGGCGTAGGAGGAATTTACCTAATAAATGCATTCTCATTCCTTGCAGTAATTTCCGCACTTGTTCTTATGAAAACATCCGGAGATATTGAAGGAGATCCATCAAGAATCTCTCTTTCCGCAATTTGGGAAGGTCTTGTTTTTGTAAAGTCGAAAACTATTATCTGGTCAACGATGATTCTTGATTTCTTAAGCACTTTTTTCTCATCCGCTACCGCACTTCTTCCCATTTTTGCTGAAAAAATTCTACATGTTGGCCCAATCGGCTTTGGATTTTTGTATGCTGCGCCTGCTATTGGTGCTGTCGTGACGGGATATTTTACAGCGCGGAAAGGAACTTTCAAAAATGAAGGAAAAATACTTCTTTTGTCCGTCTTATTGTATGGCGGTGCCACTATTATTTTCGGGCTTTCGAAAATATTCCTATTATCGTTTATTGCTCTGCTTCTTGTCGGCGCAGGCGATAGTATAAGCAGTATCATTAGAAATACTATCCGCCAACTGGAAACACCCGACTACATAAGAGGAAGGATGACTTCAATCAATATGATATTTTTCATAGGTGGCCCTCAACTAGGAGAATTTGAAGCAGGAATTTTGGCCGCTTTAGTTGGGGCACCTCTGTCTGTAGTCTTTGGGGGAATCGGTACAATTGCAGCTGTAGGATTACTTGCGGGAACAATCCCGGTTTTGCGAAAATACTCCGGAAAATCAGAAAAAAAATAAATCCCGATAGACACTACTTTTTTACCAGAAAAGTGACGGAGAGAAAAACAAGAACTATACCCAAGACAAGCATCAAGCTTTCAATCATAGCGTAACCCTTCCTTCTTTCATTATGTATCTCTGGGATTAAATCAGATGCTGCAATATAAATAAAAAATCCGGCGGTAACTGCAAGAAATATAGGAATATAATTTATCAGAACATTCCCTAAGGAATAGGTAAGAATAGCACCGACAAAAGAAGACAAAGCACCTAGGATATTTACAATTATTATATTTCTCTTGCTCATTCCTTTGTGAAGCATTAGACCGAAATCTCCTATCTCCTGCGGAATTTCATGGGCAAAAACCGCAAGAGTTGTTATTATCCCCACAGCAGGATTCACAAGAAAAGTGGTAGCGATAACAATTCCGTCGAGAAAATTATGTATGGTGTCGCTCACAATAATAAGAGGCAGTGAATTTTTTGAAGACTTTTCGTCCTCATGATATTCCTCATGATGATGAAACCAGTGGATAAATCTTTCGGTGAAGAAAAAGATTATAATCCCCACCAATGTCCACAGAAAAATATTTATTCCAAGCTCCTCTGCAGTCTCGGCTGCTTCGGGAAGAAGGTCGAAAAATGCAGTTGCAAGAAGTACGCCTGCCGCAAAAGAAGCTAAGAAATGAGAAATCTTAAGCGTATACTTTTCTCGGGTCAAAAGAAGAAGTCCGCCGGCAAGACCACCCACACTTCCAATAAATGTGAAAACTAATATGTAGCTTAACGTTGACAATCCTTGCATAGTCCAAAAAACTCGAGAGAATGGCTCCTTACTTTAAATTTTTTCTTTTTCTCGATATCTTTCTCAAGGCTTGAAATATTACAATCTGAAATGTCTTCAATATTGCCGCAATTGTTGCAGACCAAATGATGGTGCTCATCTTTTGCAAATAATTCATAGCGGAACTTTCCTTCTTTAAATTCAATCTTTTTCGTTAGTCCTTTATCTGTAAATTTATTTATAATCCGGAAAACTGTAGCTATATCCGCATTTACCTTCCTCTTTTTTAGATATTCAAAGATCGAGACTACATCAAGCGGCCTGTCTTCTGATTCCAGAAAATCTAATATCGCTTTTCTCGCTGGAGTTGCCTTCAGCTCTAAAACTTTCAATTCCTCTGAGTGATCGTGACTAAAACCAATATGTTTCATATTTTCTTAATTCAAAGAATCCCGATAGGGGACCCTTTGAAATTTAAAAGGAAGTGATCTCTTCTGTGTTATGTATTGTATGAACTGCAGAGATGCAATTCAATTGCATTAAGTATATGCGAGTAAATTGCATTTGTCAAGAGGTAAGTTATTTTTGATATAATACATAACATGTTTCTTAAACTCTTCAAATCTTTCCTGATAGTCTTTGCAGTATTTCTTTTTTTGGCTCCCCTATCGTATGCACAGTTTCAAGAGTCAAGATACGAAGCTAAAATTATAAAAGTGCTTGAGGAAAAACAAATAAATGCTTTAGGGGAAAAACAGCTATATCAGAAACTAGAGCTAAGTATTACAAATGGAAATCTAAAAGGGAAGAAAATAATATCAGAACATGGGAAAATTCCACTCACCTTTGTACCCAAATATAATTTGGGGGATGAAGTATATATCGTGAAATCAGAATCGCCGGAAAAGGCTGAGTCCTTCATCATAACTGATTACGTAAGAAGAACTCCAATATATATACTCTTCTTCTTTTTTGCGATTCTCACTATCTTTATCGGAAGAGTAAGAGGAGCACTGTCTCTTCTTGGAATGGCAATCTCATTTTTTGCGATTTTTGTATATATCCTCCCGAATATAGTCGCGGGACGAGACCCCATATTTATTGCAATTTCCGCATCTATTTTTTTAATTCCTATTACTTTTTATCTATCCCATGGGATAAATGGCAAGACAACCTCAGCAGTCATAAGTACAATAATCTCAATGATAATTATAGGAATTCTTTCAAGTGTTTTTACAGAGATGGTGCATCTTTCGGGATTTTCCTCTGATGAAGCAAGTTATGTCCAGACTTTAACGAAAGGAATAGTCAACATGCGCGGACTTCTTCTTGCGGGAATACTAATCGGAGCCCTTGGAGTTCTCGATGATATCACAATTTCTCAGTCAGCAATAGTTTATAAGCTTAAAGAGACCAATCCAAATCTTCACTTTGGAGAAGTATGGAAAAAAACTATGGATATTGGCAAAGACCACATAGCATCAATGGTAAATACGCTCGTCTTGGTTTATACAGGAGCATCGCTTCCGCTACTTCTTCTGTTTATAAACAGCACGGTACCTTTTGGAGAGGCTCTCAATTATGAAATGCTTGCTGAGGAAATTGTAAGAACACTTGTAGCAAGCATCGGACTTATACTTGCGGTGCCTATTACTACATTTATCTCTTCCTACTTGGTTGAATTCCGAAAATCCAAATTAATCTTCATTAAATAAAGTATTATTCCCAGGGGAATTTGACTCGAGTTATTTTACGTTTTTTGGTTTAAATAGATAAAAGTAAACAACCGGGATGAAGAAAAGCATTATATGCAGAAAAAATAGGAAATAGATGTCTCAAGAATTAATCCTAATACGAGCTCACAAAAGAAAATAAAGCAAGCCCGCGATCACAAATAGTGCAATTCCGGAATATAAAATTAAATCTTGAGAAAGTTCTATTAAGTTAAAACCTGAAAGAACAAGAAGAAACCCTAATATTCCCAATACTACTGCAAAAAATAATTTTTTAAAATTCACAAGCGGAATTGCCTACCTATGGATTATTGTTTCAACTTTATAACGAAATAGCAAGCGCTTAGACATAGAACTTTAACTGTGTGATAAAATCTCTATATTAGATTAGAATATATTAAAATAAGCTATTGACAATCATATACAAGATATATACAATAATTGTATGCAAACACAAACTCTAAATATTGCTCTACCTAAAGAACTCATCAAGAAAGTAGATGAGTTAGCTAAAAAAGAATACAGGAATAGAAGCGAATTTATAAGACAGGCTTTAAATTCCTATATCGAGAAGAAGAGTAAGTGGGACAGAATTTTAGCCGAAGGAAAAGAATACGGTAAGAAATTAGGGATTAAAAGCGAAGAAGATGTAAATAAAATCGTCTGGGAATATAGACATGGCCGCAAAACCGCAAAATAATCCTCCAAGAGTCGTCTTGGACTCAAATATTTTAATATCTTCCTATGTTTTCGGAGGTAAGCCTCAGATAATTTTTCAGCTCGTTGTTGAAGAGGAAATTAAAGCAATTACTTCTCAAATTTTGACAAGCGAGTTCCTTGATGTCTTACGAAAGAAATTCGGGGTCAGAAAATCTCAATTGCTTGAAATAAAAGAGGAGGTTGATGATTTATTTGAAATAGTTTTTCCAACTCAAACACTTAAAGTCGTAAAAGATAATGATGATAATAGAGTCCTTGAAGCAGCAATTGAAGGAAGATGTGAATATATTGTCACAGGCGATAAGGAACTTTTGGAATTGGGAGAATATAAAGGGATCAACATTCTTACGCCAACGGAATTTCTAGAAAGAACTTCTTAACACTTTCCACAACGCACATCTTGAATTCTGCGACGAACACATTTGTTTTAGAGCTTCAAGTTTGTTAAAATTACTCTGCATTGCCGGATCATCTAACGGTAGGATAGCGGACTCTGAATCCGCTCATCTTGGTTCGAATCCAAGTCCGGCAGCACTTCGGCGCGCTTTGCTTGCTCAGTACAAGCAGAGT
>ERZ1292623.122-Hain-H51-01um-R1-122-length-85406-cov-10_pt1 | contig 85406 bp, 124 predicted proteins | sample MGYA00564398_ERZ1292623 | MGnify/ENA primary metagenome ERZ1292623 (study PRJEB36523, sample SAMEA6512633) | groundwater metagenome | collected 2019-01-07 | study: AquaDiva: Metagenomics assemblies of 32 groundwater samples
AAGGAGGTTGTATGAAATATGAGTATTTTTGGTGGAGATAAAAAAGAAACAAGACCTTATTGTAGAATCAAATCTTCAGAATTGGAAATTGAAGGGTATGGGAATACATATGGTTCAGGTTTAGATTATGCTGATAGAATGGCAAAACTATTCAACCAGTTAGTAAAAAATATTAAGTTAATGAGAGGTGAATTAATACAGGAGGTGATAGAAGAAAATGTACAAGTGAGGAAGTAACTGTTTGACAGGCAGTCAAAAAAAGGAAGGAGGACATATGGAAAAGAATACTTCAAAGAAAAAGAGAGAAGGAGACATTAAATGGAAGTTTAGATGGCAAGGACACGAATATAAGTCAAAAGACGGAGACAAACTTTTAGCAGATTTCACAAATTATAGAAGTCAGGTTCTCTCTGAATGGGATTCAAACATGGTGTTACCTATTATCATGCTTTTCGGCGGTGTAGCATTAATGGGTGGTTCTCTTGGTATAGGATATTATATAAGAGATGCAGTGAATAAAGGGGTTTGTTTATCACCCACAACAAATGGTTTAGTTTTGATAGGTTTTGTAATAGGGATTATATCATTTGTGGGTGGGCTTGTTTACGTAAGTATTCAGGACAATCGTATAAGAGAAAAATACGATATTTCATCTTCTCCTTTTTAAATGGGATGGAAATATTCGTAAAATATATTTAAAATGGAAAGGGTTTTAGGTGATTGGGAATGAATAAGAAAGGGATAAGTCCAGCAAAAGCATGGGGTATAATTGGAGTATTGGTATTGATTGGTTTTTATAGTATAGCTATTCTTGACCCCGAAAATATAGGTATAGTTGCAAGTGTTAAAAGGGTAACGATATTTATGATTCCGATTTTAATGGGAGTATTACTAACTGTTGCGAGTAGTATTGGTAAGTGGTATAGATAAAAAACAAGAGGTAGAATATAGTGATTTTTACAAATCAGCCAGTAAGAATAAATATTCTTGCAAAAGGAGTTTAGCATTAACAATTAATAGGAGGTAGTTAAAATGGAAAGGAAGAATTTAAGTAACACGGAGTTTTTAGGAAAGGTTTTAGTAACATTGGGGTTACTCAGTTTTCTGGTTATCCTTGTAATCAGCACAGGTTGCGGAGGGTCTAAATCAGTTAAGTTAGATAATTTGGGTTTAGATAATGCTCCGACTACAGTTAAATCAGTAGACGACTTACCAAAGATGTCAACAACGCCATCTGATATTGCAAAAACAGGTGTAATTAGAGTGATTGCAGAGTCCGCCAAAGGACAATCTCATTATGATGCTCTTACTGCCGCAAGAACTGTCGCACAGAAAAGATTATTAGACCATATCACAGGCACTAATATTGATGGACAGACTTTAGTTTCTAAAGGTGTATTAACCGAAGAAGAAGTTAAATCTATTACACAGGGTCATATTAGAAGTTTTGACTGCGGAGCATTTTACGATAGGGCTATTCAGGTAGGATACTATTGTGTGGAAATACCTGTGGGAAAAAGGAAGTAAGAATGAATATGATAAAACAAAGGAGAAAAAGTAAATGGATACTATCGCAGTAAGTTACTATTATCATCATGGCTTATGGAATATTGTGATTTGGTTACTTTTTGAAATCATAACTGCATCGTTAGCTTACGGATTTTGGAAATGGGGAAAAGAGCGAAGAGATAAAGAACTTAGTCATTATCAATTTGCTATGGGTGTTTGTATTTTTTGTTTAGTAGTTTTTGGCATTGCGGGGATAGTTGGACTTGTAAATTTGCCTGAATGGACTAACATGATTATTAATCCAGAATACTATGTAATGCATGGATTTGAACATGGTTGTAGACCTTGTGGTAGCAAGTGAGGTATAGATGACTGTTTATAAGTGTCTGGAAAATTTTATAACTTTTATAGTATTGTTGCTTATAATTTTACTCATATGTGTGGGAATATGGGAAGCTACAAAAACACCTAACCCAGATTTAGGTGAATATTGGTTCGTACATGTTCCTAAAAAAGATTGTTTATGCGATTGTTTAAAAGATACAATTAAGGAGTGTAAAAAATAGGAGGGAAAGTATGAAAAAAGTAATGGCTATAGTATTAGGAGTTAGTTTTTTAATTTCAGTAGTAGTATTTCTTGTTGTAAGTTGGGGGATGTTTTCCTACAATTCTATGGTCGCAGAGCAAGAATCTGTGAAACAGAAATGGTCTCAGGTTGAAAATGTGTATCAAAGAAGGTTAGATTTAATTCCTAATTTGGTGGAAACAGTGAAGGGATATGCAAAACATGAGAATAAAACATTAAAAGAAGTGATAGAAGCAAGAGCTAAGGCAACATCCATAACCATAGACCCATCAAAAGCAACTCCTGAGCAACTTGCAAAATACCAAGAATCACAGGGGATGCTTGCTACGGCATTAGGCAAATTAATGATGATAACTGAACAGTATCCTAATTTAAAAGCAGACGCAAATTTTAGGGACTTGCAAGCACAATTAGAAGGGACAGAGAATAGAATAGCCGTAGAAAGACGAGAATACACTTTAGTAGTTCAGAGGTTTAATGCTGGTATTAAATCTTTTCCACGAAACTTAATAGCGGGTAGATATGGATTTAAAGAATATCCGTATTTTGAAGCTGAAAAAGGTGCAGAGAAAGCTCCAAAAGTAAAATTTGATTAGAAAGGATTGTAATATGCAAGACTACGAAGAATTTTTTGAAAAGCATGGTGAGGATATTATTCGTGTAAAGGGCGTGGACGATTCCAACAATCTCGGTTTTGTATCGGTAGAAGAATTATTTAGAGCCTTTAAGGACAGAATACGAATAGAGCTTCTTGAAGATGGTTATATATAAAAAACGGAAGAGGAGACACAATGAAAAAACTTGTAATCTTATTAATGTTATTCTGTGTAATAAGTATCTATAACGTTTCTGGAGCAGAGCCACCTCCACAGAGAGTGAATGATTTTGCCAATATAATATCCCCAGAAACAGAAACTGTTCTAAAGAAAAAATTAAAACAATTAGATATTAATACTACTATAGAATTAATTGTAGTAACTGTAGCATCGTTGGAAGGAAAATCCATTGAGCAATATTCTGTTGAATGGGGTAAGAAATGGCGAATAGGGAAAAAAGATAAAAACAATGGTATTCTTTTTATAGTAGCCTTAAAAGAAAAAATGGCAAGAATTGAAATAGGGTATGGAATAGAACATATTATAACTGATGCTGATGCGAAGAAAATTTTAAGAGAAGTTGTAAATCCCTTATTTAAAAAAGGTAATTTCAATGAAGGATTTATTGCAGGTGTTGATGCCATTATGTCTAAGGTTAGTTTAAGGGGGAAAATATGACTAAAGAAGAACATATATTACGACATAAAGAATTACATAAATATTTAGATGAATTGATTGCTGATTATGTGCGTTGTACGGAGAAAACTTTGGGAAAATCAACAATATTTGACCTTATGAACTGGTCACATCAACAAACAACTAATCCAGAGGAGGAACAAATATGAAAAAATATTTTTTGAGGTATGTAGGAAAATCAGAAAAGGAAGTTACTAAATCTCTTTATGATGAGACATTTAAACGGAAAGTATCAGGAACTGTTTCTAATTTTAAAACTGCAAACGGAACAAAAGGAAGAATAGAAAATGTAGAAGAAAGCAGTTCTTATGGAGATGAGAAAAAAGAGGATTCTTTATTCGGAAGCACTGACTTCGGTAATTTTGGGGGAAGTTTTGGTGGTGGAAGCGATAATGACTATAGTGGGGGCGGAGGAGATTTTGGTGGTGGCGGTAGTAGTGATAGTTTTGGTGGAGATAGTGGAAGTAGTGATTAGGAGGACTAAATGCAATTTTTAAAATTACTTTGGACAATGTTTTTAATAATTCTTATTTTTGAAATCGGGGTGCAAGTAGGGAAATGGGATGGGATGTATAAAAATACTTTCCATAAGGAAATTGTTCGCAAAGTTACAAATTTAATAAAAGGATAAAAAGGAGATTAAGATGGGACTGGATGTATATTTATACAAGCATGAGAATTATGAAAAAGAAAAAACTCTTAATGAAACCTATGAAAAAGAATCTACCCTTATATGGAATGAAATGTATGGTGAAGATTCTTATGATAATGCATCTGAGGAGTTGAAAAATCAGTATTCTTCAAAATCAAAGGAATTAAGAACACGCCTTGGATTGAATGATAGCTATGAAATAGAAGGAACAGAATGTATCCAGATGGATTCTAAATTGTATCCAGACCATTATTTCAAGATAGGTTATTTCAGAAGTTCTTATAATGCTGGGGGTATAAATTCAGTTTTAGGGAAATTAATAGGAAAGGATTTATACTATATTTTAAACGCAAAAGATGAGTACGCATTTAAACCTGATTGGCAACAGGCTCTTTCATTGTGTAATGACGTGATTGAGGAGTTGAGGACTTTACTTCAAAGGATAGGTAAATATAGGATTAGTTTTTTCGGGCAGAAAACTTTTTTAGGGAGAGATGTAGGAAGTTCAAAAACTAAGTCTGAAAGAGATGCATTAGAAGTTTTTTTAGAGGAGATAAATAAAAAAGGTGCGCTTAATTATAATTATAGTTCTATGGCAGGGGAATTTTTTATGCACTCTCCTTTGAAAGTGGTAGCTATACTTCAGGCAAAGAATGGTATATATGCTATATATGAAGGTGAAGACGATGAAAAAGAAGCCTATGCTGGATATTGGTGGTATTTATGTGCACTTGAAATTGTGAAAGAAACTATTGAATATGTTCTTTCTCAGCCTGATATGGATAAATATTATTTACATTGGAGTTCATAGTATGAAAAGAAAACGAGATGACCTTATTGAATTTGCTGATAATCTCCTTCTTGGGATTAAATTAGCAGAAAAAATGGATAAAGAGCTTATATCAATTCATTTAAGATTAGCTTGTTTACGTGGAATAAAAAGGAAATGCAAAGAGGTTATAAAAAGAGGAAAATATGAAAGGACTTAATTTAAAATCTAATAGAAATTAAATTAAACACTTGATTTTTTGGTTTATATATGATATGATATATAATAAGTTATAAAGAAACAGTCGCCCCCGTGTGGCATGGATTGAAACTATCATGAAAAAAGTGTATGTTATTTTAATAATTCTATCCATTGTGATTATTTCAATGGGATGCTCAACAGGCAGGTATCTTAAATCTGATGTTCCTGGTGGTCAAAAAATAATTGTTACTGGTGAAGGGTATACATTAGAACACGCTATAGATAGAGGACTTATAAAAGCTGTAGATTTGCTTGGGGGAGAAGTGAGCGGTGAAACTTTTGTAGTGGATAGAAGTTTAAAAAGAGAAAAAGTAGTTTCAAAGGTATACGGATGGGTTGTTAATTACAATGTGATTGATATAAAACAAGTAGAGAAATTTATTATTGTAAGTATGGAAGTAAATGTTATGACAAAAGAAGGAAAGGCTGTAGCAATGGTTACTGACATAGCTGGTGGGATTATCGCTTCCCCGTTTAGAGTTATTTTTGGAACTGTACATAGATTTAAAGAAAACATAAAAGAAGATTTGAACAAACTAATGAAGTGATAATTGTATAATATAGTATGGTAAAATATCTGGGAGGTGAATATGGGTAGATGGTTAATTGAATTTGGATTACTTCTTATTGTTATAACAGGATTAATTTATGTAATTAAAACTTTATTTTTCTCACGGAAAGAAAAAAGGGATGGAAAAAAGATACACAAAAACTTATAAAACAGACGAGGAGGAAAAGAAGATGGAAGGAAAATTTAAATTAATTGTCACAGGAGTAATTGTTTTTGTTGCTTTTATTATTTTAATGCTGTTGAATCCTATCGTAATGGTAGGGTCAGGAAAACGAGGGGTAGTATTGAAGTGGGGTGCTGTAACGGAAGAAATACTGGGAGAAGGTATCCATTGGGTAACTCCCATCTCTAAAAAAGTTGAAAAGATGGATGTTATGATTCATAAGGTAGAAAGAGAGGCATCTGCGAGTAGTAAAGATTTACAGGTGGTAACAACAAAAGTAGCTATTAACTATTATTTAGACCCTTCAAAAGTAAATAAGTTATATCAAACTTTTAGGTGGGATTGGCAAATAAGAGTAATAGAACCTTCTGTGGAGGAGTTTATTAAGAAAACCACATCAAAATATACTGCCGAAGAATTAGTTATAAAAAGAGAAATAGTAAAAAATGATTTAAAAACAGTATTAGCAGAAAGTTTAACAAAAAGTTATATTATTTTAACTGATATATTTATTACTGATTTTGATTTTTCTGACCAGTTTAATAAAGCTATTGAAGAAAAAGTTACAGCAGAGCAAAATGCTATAAGAGAAAAGAACAAACTTGAACAGCGAAAATACGAAGCTGAACAAATTGTTGTTAAGGCTAAGGCAGAGGCAGAGGCTATTAAGATACAGGCACAGGCTATAACACAGCGGGGGGGTAGAGAATATGTTAATATGAAAGCTGTGGAAAAATGGGATGGCAAGTTACCACAGCATATGATTCCAGGAGGGGCATTACCATTTATAAAACTACCTTATGATAATAAATAAGGATATTTTTTATGAAAACATTTAATATAGTGAGGTAAATATGATTGCTATTAGAAATATATCGCCAAAAGTAGAACCTACAGGAAAGCATGAGTATGAAGTGCGAATTAATAGAGAAGTAATTACGACATTCTGGCATAATCGGGAAGATGGTTTAACAATTTGTTTGCAAAAGGCTTCTGAGGCTGTATATGATGAACTTATTATTAAACCCGCCATTCGTTATCCATTTAAAGAAGCGAAAAAAAAGTATCAGGATAAAAATGGTGGATGTAAAAAAAGGGTAAAAAAAGATTAGAATTTAACGTGTTTGAGGAAAGAGGCGGAAAAGGAAAAAAGTTATGGACATGGAACTAATAGTAAAACTGAATAAGGATTTGAAGGAAGCTGTAAAAGTATTATCACCGAATGAAATTAGGTATCTTGTTGATATGTATTATGCTGTGCAGGACTATAGAAAAGCACTTGCGAGCCAAACAAGAGAACAAGAACCTAACGCATTAATGACTTTTTTATTTGAACAAATACACATGATTGAAAAGAACATTAATAAAGCATTGAATGTTTGGACAGACCATAATAGAATGGGACAATGGTTAAAAGATATTACAGGCATAGGGCCTGTAATAAGTGCAGGTTTATTGGCGCATATAGATATTGAAAAAGCTCCTACAGTTGGGCATATATGGTCTTTTGCAGGACTAAATCCGTTAGCAAAATGGAATAAAGGAGAAAAAAGACCTTGGAATGCGAAACTAAAAGTTTTAACATGGAAAATCTCTGACTCTTTCGTAAAGACATCCAATCATCCAAAATCTGTGTATGGCCCTCTATACCAGCAAAGAAAGAAGCGTGAAATTGAAAAAAACGATAAGTTAGAATTTAAAAGTCAAGCAGAAGAGATTTTGAAAACAAAGCGTATAGGTAAAGATACAGAAGCGTATAAGTATTATTCTCAGGGTAAATTACCGCCAGCACATATAGATGCGAGAGCAAGACGCTATGCGGTTAAACAATTTTTATCGGATTTACACGGGGAATGGTATAGGTATCATTTTAAAACAGAACCACCAAAACCATACCCGATTGCTATTTTGGGACATGCACATATGAGATAATCACAGAATATGAGAGCACCATATCAAGAGAATGAATCATTATGTTTGATAGCACCACGATACATGAATGAACCATGCAACAGGAGAGTACCATAATTCGGGAGTGAATCAAGAAAGGAGAGCGAACCTTTATCACCGAATGAATCAAAAAATGGGAGATTAAATGAAAATAGATTTATTGTCCATATTGATAGACATTTTATTCGCACTTACTATTCTTAGTTTTATATATTATTGGTATTTTTAAATATGAACCACAAAAGCAGAATGAACCAGAAAAAGGGAAAGAACCAGCACAGAGGAGTGAATCATTGTATATATCATTGTATATAAGAGAGAACCCTTGAGTAGGAATGAACCACCAGAAGCGAGTGAACCACGAATTGTGAGTGAATCAGTATTTTTGAGAGAACCATAATGTGTGAGTGAATTATGTTAAGTGAGTAAACCAAATCATACGTAATGAACCCATGAATATGATAGAACCAGCACAGAGGAGTGAATCAGGGCAGAGGAGAGAACCAGGGGGACTGAATGAACCATGTAACTGGATAGAACCATTATTATAGAGTGAATCAACATCTAATAAGAGAGAACCATAACAATGGAGTGAATCAAATTATCAGAGTGAACCATATTACTGGAGTGAATCATGCAATGTGAGAGTGAGTCATAGCAGATGATTAGAAACATAAAAGATGAGCGTAATTTGCAATGAGTGTGGCAATAAACAAAGCACAAGATTTTATATATAATATTTCTATAGGGTTAGGGTGTTGTCGTCATATATCAGTATGGAAAATTATTGGAGATTATATCATTACGAGACATCAGCCACATATAGAGTATTTAGATGCTACTAAAATGCCTTGTAATACAGCGTATAAATTATTCAAATACACTGAGGATACTAATCTTCCTTCTCACTGTCAAGATTATGCAACAAAAGCTCTTAGGGTTAAAGAAGGCAGAATGAATAAACAAACTTTGGCTGAATGGAATACATATATAGAAACTGGAAATAATAAAAAGATTTCAAAAGAGAGGTAGTTATGCGTGTTTTTTATTTAAAAACTATATCATTATTACCACTATTGCCTGTTAAAATTACAATGGGTTTTGTAAAAATGGTTAAACTATATATCCCAAGATTTGGCATAGTATCATGGGATAATAAGACTTACTTTGTACTGGGAGGTTTTGGGTATTATTTGGGATTAAAATGCTCATTTATTAAAATTACCTTCTAAAGAAACAGTCGCCCCCCACGGGGGCGTGGATTGAAACTAAAATAGAACATGAAGAAAAAGAAAGGAGTGTAGATTTGAGAGGAAGAAAGAGAGTAATTGAAAATGCAAAATTAACTGCATTTAGAATACCTATTATATTATTAAAAGACCTTAAAAAGATTGCAAAAGCACAACAAATATCTTTTGGGAATTTAGTTAGAAATGCTTTGGAAGATGCCCACTCAAATGGATATATTTCAGAAACTAAACAAACTAGGCATCAAACTGGAAAGATAGAATTGAAGTATGTGTCTGTATTTTTGCCTGGGGAAGTGCTTAAACAATCTCGCCATATTGCACTGGATAATAATATATCATTAGGAGAATATATTAGAAATATATTAATATCATATGCCTCTATTGAATCTTTCAAATCTTCAATAGATGCGAAATTAGAATATCCTAAAAGCTAAGGGGGATTTTTTATGGACGAAGTAATTAACTGTGTAAAAATAAAAACGACAGAAGTAACAGATGAATTTGTAAAAGATTTTACCAAAACTATATTGGAAAAAGCAAAAGAGAATCTTAAAAAAGATAAATTTTTGGCTTCTGTCGCATTTTTTATGTGTAAATCTCAGGTATATATACTTCCAACACCTATAGATAATGAGCAAAGTAAACTTGTAATAGAAGCTTTTATTACTAAAATGACTAAAAAATTGCAACCAGAAGCAATTATTTTTCTTTCGGATGGGTGGTCTATATCAGCATCTAATAAAGAGGATTTAAAATTACCACCAAGTAAGCACCCTGAAAGAAAAGAATGTATAGCATTGTCTACAATAACAAAAGCCCATAAAAGTTGGGGATTGCTCCAATTTTATACACGAGAGAATGATGAAATACAATTCGGGGAAAATGTTGAAACGAGTGAAAACTTTTGTAGATTTATTGATGATGCATTTGTAGAACCTTTAAGTAAAAAAGTTCATTAAATAACAAAGGAGGAAAATATGAAAAGATTAATTTTAAATGTTGTTGTATCTGTAATACTAGTAAGTCTATTCCTAATAGGCACTTGTTTTGCACGAAATAATTCTGGTAGTCGTCCTTATAAAGACTACTGGGGGAATAGCTACAAGAGTCCTGATAATTTTAATAAAGATACGGATAAAGACGGAGTTCCAAATTATTTAGATTATAATGACCGCAACCGAAATATTCAAACTCCCTATCAAAAAGATTATAATAATAATAATAACAGTAATACCAATGATGATTATTATTACAATAAAAGAAACCGTAAAAATCGGTGGTGATATATGGCAGAATTTAAAACAAAATTTGAAAGTAAACGCCAAGATTGGGAAACTCCAGACGAGGTTTTCTTTCCTCTTAATGAAGAGTTTAATTTTACATTAGATGTTTGTGCTACAAAAGAAAATGCTAAATGCAAAAACTTTTTTTCTGTAGAAGAAAATGGTTTAAAACAATCTTGGACAGGTATTTGCTGGATGAACCCGCCTTTCGGGATTCAAGGGAAATGGGTAAAAAAAGCCTTTGAAGAAAGTAAAAAAGGGGCAACAGTAGTTTGTCTTCTGCCAGCGAGAACAAATACCTTATGGTGGCATAATTATTGTATGAAAGGTGAAATACGATTTATTTTAGGCAGACCAAAATTCAAGGGAGCAAAACATGGTTTACCTCAGCCGTTGGCTATCGTAGTATTTAAGAAAGGAAAATAACGTGGAAATGGAAGAACCTTGCCCTGGTTTTCAGAGAGATTGGAGTGCTTCTGCGAAGGAGTGTAAGTCATGCGAGCTTATATACAGAGACTATGCTCGTAAATGTAAGGAACTTTTTTTACATGCCTCTCCTGTTGTAGATACACCGAAAAAAGAAGTTTTCTTTAAGAAAACACATAAAGTTAATAAACACAAATTATGTGGACAAATGTTACTTGAAGGTAAATCTAAAGAAGAAATTATTGATGCCTTAAAACAAGAATATGTAACTCAAGGTCATACAGAAGACTATGCAAAATCAAGAATTAGAAGCATTATTTATAATGCTCAAAATAAAATAAAAAAAGGGTAACATAATGAAATTATATGAAGAAAAGTTGGAGGAATACTTAGATGATTATGAAATGTATAGTTCATAATTGCAAAAATACAAACAAACAGGGACGGGGGGTACATTTAGAAGGGTGGAGTGAGGTGTGGCGAGAGAGAGGAGTGAGAGTGCGAGAGTGGACTTGGATTTGTATGCCTTGTTTTGATTTTATTACAAAAGGTGAGGGTAAAAATTCATCAGTTGTCAGAAATGTAGAGCAAATATTGAAGGAATTACCAAATGGGTGATAAAGAAAAAGAGATATTAGTTCATTATGAATTAGACTTTTTGGTAGATAAGACAATCAAAGATTCTTATAACCAATTATTTAGAAGGTTTGATTGTAGGTATAGGACTCCAGAAGATGTTCAAATTTTAAAAGATGTTTTGACTAAAGTTTTTCTTTTGGGTTTGAAACAGTCTGATGAGTGGAAAAGAGTTAAAATGCAGATTTATGCGGGAAAGGAGCAAAGATGATACAAGGAATATGGGAAACAAGGCAAGTATTTATAGATGGAAAGGAGCTTCTACCCGATGCAAGTCAACGAATTTACAATCACTCCCCCGATGGGTTTAGCTGGGGTTATGAAGGTTCTGGCCCAGCACAGTTAGCTTTAGCATTGTTACTATATTATATGCCAAAATACGGATGTCCCCCTTCGGTATATCAAAGCTTTAAAAGTGATGTAATTGCAGGGCTACCTCAGTCAGATTTTGAAATAGACGAAAGAGTAGTTTTAGATTGGATAGCGTTGAAAGGATAAAGTGGAGTTTTAAGAAAAATTAAAAAATATAATGACCCCTATTTTCCTATTGACAAATAAATCAAACTATAGTATATACCACACATAGAATATGTGTTGGGAAGCACAAAAACTACGTTAAAAATTCCTATCTAAAGTTTGACGGTGGATGTGCTTCCCAAAGTAACTACTGTCAAAAGCGAGCCGATTATATAGGGTTATCTATCAGAAGATGCCATCCCTATATTACCTCTTGTTCGCTATATTTATAAGTAATAAATGAGCCGAAAGAAATTGGTTATCGGAAATTCCAATTTCACATACTCTTGCTCATTATATAAAAATAATAAATGAGCCGAAGATATAGGATTATCGGAACAATGGGACGCAGGTTCAAGTCCTGCTGGCCTCCCCATAAATTATATGGAGGCTATAGCTCAGTTGGTAGAGCAATTGCTAATTCCTGTATTATACCCTTGCTCATTTAAAATTTGATTGAGCCGATTGTATAGGGTTATCACTGATAATGATATACTCCCTATATATTAACTTGTTCAATCAATTAAAATACACGGAAGCAGGATAAATAACATATAAGATTGAGCCGATTGTTCAGGGTTATCGGCAATGACCCCTGAGCTAATGCCTTGTTCAATCTTAAACGGAAAGGGGGAAGCACAATGAAAACTTACACTTCATTTTCAACGAAACAAACTTCACAATTAGAACCAATTCCAGGGAAAGAGATGGTAGAAAATTCCGCAGGAGGTTATGTCTTTGCGATTGACGATTGGAAAAGATTGCAGAGATTTTTAATCTTAGGAACAGAAGGCGGAACATACTATGCTTCTGAACAAGACATTACAAAGGATAATGCTGAATGTGTCCTGAGATGTTTGAAAGCAGATGGGATTAAAACTGTAACTACTATTATAGAAATATCAGATTCAGGCAGAGCACCTAAAAATGACCCCGCCCTTTTTGCACTTGCTATGTGTGCTGGTTTAGGGGATACACAAACAAAGCAATATGCTTTAGAAAAAGCTCTCCCAAAAGTTGCGAGGATAGGAACGCATTTGTTTCACTTCATAACTTATGTTGAACAATTCAGAGGATGGGGAAGAGCATTAAAAAGAGGCATTACGCAATGGTATCAGTTTAAAACAGTAGACGACCTTGCTCATCAAGTGGTTAAATACCAAGCAAGGGATAAATGGTCTCATAGGGATTTATTCCGATTAGCTCACCCTCAGACAGAGGATAAAGCAAGAAATAGCATTTATAAATGGGTTGTAGATGCCGAATATGTTGAACCTGTCCATAAATTAATTGAAGGGTATAGGCTTGCTCATTCAGGGGAGATTACAAATAAAGGACAGCATATCCTTGACTATAATCTAACAAGGGAGATGCTTCCTACCGAATGGTTGCAGGAAAAAGATGTATGGAGAGCATTACTTGAAAAGATGCCCATGACTGCAATGATACGGAACCTTGCCACTATGACAAGGATAGGATTAATTGCACCCTTAGCGGAAGCAAATAAGAAAATCATTGCTTCCTTGTCTGATAAAGATATTTTAAAGAAGGCAAGGATACACCCTATAGCCTTGCTTTCCGCATTAAAAACATACGAACAAGGGCATGGAGAAAGAGGAAAAAACACATGGGAGCCTGTATCTCAGGTAGTAGATGCTCTTAATGATGCTTTCTATCTTTCTTTTGATGTAATAGAACCAACAGGAAAAAACTGGCTATTAGCTTTAGATGTATCTGGTTCTATGAATGGCGGGAATATCGCTGGTGTGCCGAGCCTTACTCCGAGAGTCGCAAGTTCAGCAATGGCAATGGTAACAGCGAGAGTAGAGTCTAATTATCATATAATGGCTTTTTCAGCTAGTTTTGTTCCCTTGTCAATAAGTCCAAAGGAAAGATTAGATGATATTTGTAGACGCACAAATAATCTTCCATTTAGAGGAACTGATTGTTCTGTGCCTATGTTGTATGCAATTAAAAACAAGATACCAGTAGATGTATTTACGATTTATACGGATAACGAAACATGGGCTGGGGATGTTCATCCTTGTCAGGCATTAAATCAATATCGCCAAAAGATGGGAATACCTGCAAAACTTATTGTAGTAGGTATGACAGCCACAGAATTTTCAATAGCAGACCCTAACGATGTGGGAATGATGGATGTGGTTGGGTTCTCAACTGATACCCCAAGTCTTATGTCTGAATTTGCTACTAATATGTGATATAATGAGTGCATGATAAAAATAGAAAGTTTTCTTTAAAGGTGTTATACAATTTCTACTATTGTAGATAATAAGAATAACACCTTTTCTTTTTTAATCTCTCCTAAATTGTATAATAACATATGAAAGTTAATCTAAATACTCTTTTAGAAAGAAGGGTGTAGCTTTGAAAGTTAATCTAATTATTGGGAAAGTTTGGACTTATGTCAAAACTGAAGATGAATCTGCACACCGAATAATTGATAATACTTTGTCTGTTTTAGCTCCTCACCGATTCTTTGTTAAAAGTTTTAAAATGAAATTATGGGATGGTAAAAAACGATTTTACGATTTAATACGCCAACGGTTTTTAACTGGGTTTTTAAGTCTTGTCCAAAAAAATTTAAAACAACGAGGTTATATTATTGAAATATTAGACAATAATATTCTTCCTAAACCCATAGAAATTACCGAAGATGTAATTCTTAATGGTGTGGATAAAGAACGTTGGGAAAAGGTTCAATTACCTGTTTTAAAAGAATTATTGAGAGAAGGTAGAGGCATATTGAGGATGGCCACATCTTCGGGAAAGACTGAGGTTATGGCTGGTATTGCAAAAGTTATGCATGATAAAAAGATATTAATTTTAGTGCATAGGGTAGAATTATTAAAACAAACAGTTGAAAGATTAGAGAATAGACTATGCGAAAAAATAGGGCAAATAACTGCCAATGATATTCAAATAGAACGTGTTAATGTTGGTATGGTTATGAGTGTTTGGAGTAAGCGACAGGAACTAAGAAAATATCTTAAAGAAATTGATGTTGTAATAAATGACGAAACTCATCGTGCTTCTTCTAATATATGGAGCAAAGTTCTTCAAGTGGTTGATGCGAGATGGCGATTTGGCATGAGTGGGACACCTTTAAAAGGGGATGATGTTCGTGATATGACCTTAATAGGATTGACTGGGGGTATTATTGAAGGCCATACAGTTGTAGATTTAGTAGAAGCTGGCTATGCAGTTTTGCCCATTGTAACATTAGTTAATACTACTCATATTTTGGGTAAATATGATGAAAATGACGGAAATAACCAATACACAGAAGATGCATTATTTAATGTTATTTGGGTTAAAGAAGACGAAAAAAGAAGTTTGGGTAAAAAAACTATTGCTTGGATAGAATCAAAGTATATGATTGATATTCCCTTTATTGCGATAGGTAAAACAATCGTAATAAAGATAGAAGACTGTGAGAAGTTGGTATTAACCCGTAAAGGAAAACCTTATAATCAGGTATATAATAGTGTATATGGAGATATTAAATTGTGGGAATTATTAAAAAATCTTCTTTTTAATAAAAAAGGCGTTATTATTTTTACTGAAAGAGTAAATATTTGTTTAGAATTAACCCAATTTCTACAAAGAAATGGGTTTAATACAGGAGCAACTTATGGAGGATTAGAGGATGATAAAAGAATACAAGTATTAAAAGATTTAAAAGATAAAAAAATAGATGTATTGGTATGTACTACCGTAATTGATGAAGGGATTGATGTTTCAAATATATCTTGTATTGTATTTATGACTTCCAATAAATCTATTGTAAGAATACTTCAAAGAATTGGGAGGGGAGTAAGAATAGAAGATGGAAAGGATAATGTAGAAATTATAGATTTTATAATAGATGCTCCATATTTAAAGAAGCATATTTTGCATCGTGTGAAGTTATATAAAACAGAACAATTCAGGCTTGAGATTGTGTGACTACTCGGCGGGTTTTACGGTGTTTTCTGTATAAAGTGTAATAAGGAGTATATGTGCGTAGAGTTTGCAAAGGAACTACGGAAGTTTTGAAAATTGGTTCTGAGGTATTTCAAGAACATAGTAAAATATGGGTAGATGATTTAATTAGTGCTTCTAAATTATATGTAGAAATTAGAGATGAGGTTCCCCAAGTTTTTAAAGACGATGCTTTGCGGATGCGGTTTATTAGAGGTATAATAGAATGGGGAATGTTTGAAAAAAGAATTAGTTTTAAACGATTGTATAATAAAGTTTTTGATTACTTATCATTTTTTGAACTACAGGATTACAAAGAACAGTATGTAAAAGAATTTGTACTAGCATTTAAAGAATATTGCCAAAAAAGATGGAATAGATATGATATAATAGCCGATAAAGACTTATATACCATAGCTAAAATAGCTAAAAAATTAATTAAGGAATTTAAGATTAATTTTTATGATTATATTAAATATAACCATGAGTGTTGGAGTAAAATAGAACAGCCTTTAAGTGTCAAGGCATTGACTGATGAAGATAAATGTAGAAAACGATTAATCATTTATAATGATATAAAAATTAAAAAATGTATTATCTCAAAAGAGGACTATAAAATTGGAGAAGTTAAAAGAAAATGGAATCAAATATTAACCATTGGAGTAGAAAGATTTTTGGAAAAAAGTAAAACTCAAGGCTATCTTTCATATGTAGCTAAAATGTATATAGAGGATAAAAAAAGTGGGGTTGATGAGTCTGTTTTAAAAAAGAAATATTCTCCTGAAATAGTCCAAGAGAATTATGAGAAACTTGGGGGGAATGTGGATTTATAGTATATGGACAATACCATTAAAAAATATAATTACATTGTCGGTGAAGTTGCTTACCACAGATTAGCGTTGAAAACTTTTGAAGACTATGACTGGAATGGAAATGACATAGCTAAGATTGTTATTGAAGATTTATGTGAAAAGGCTGAATGGAAGAAAGGCTTAGGTTTAATTGGATGGGTAGGTGTGGGGAAAACCCACCTTTTGGTTGCTTTATATAAAGAAAGGATGTGGAGAGCGGTTAATGAGGATGCAGATATTCCAGTATGGTTAAGTTTTCCAGATGCCTTAGAATTATATAAAGATAAAGAACAACTTTGGGAAGTATTGAATAGAGGAAAGATAATTTTTATAGATGATTTGTTTTGCACAGGCTATGGTGATGTAGAAGAACATCTTATAAGAGATATAGTTTTTAGGTGTTATGATAGCAATAAAATCTTGTGTTTTACTACCAATCTTTTGGTAGATGAGTGGCGTATAGATATTAGGGTTAAAGATAGAATTCGTGAGATGTGTTTGGCTATTGATATTATGGGAGAAAGTCGTAGGAAATAAAGGGAAAAAGAGAGAGAGAGTTATGCCAGAATCTGATAGAATTACTTGTCCTTATTGTGGGTATGTTTTCACAAATAGTTGGGAATATTTCCACGAGGAATTTGAAAGAGACGGAGATGAGGATGTAATTTCATGTGATGAATGTGGTAAAGACTTTAGGGTAAATTTACATGTTGATTATACTTATGATTCGGAGGCACTGTGAAAAAACCACAACTGCTTTATTTTGAAGAATCTGAGGATGCTTGGGAGGGGCAATTTGAAGCTTAAAATGTTTGAAATCAGGGATGCTGGAACGTATATACCTGTTATTGCTATTAAACTGTTGGCAGAAAATTCTTCTCAATTGTATATGTTAGGACGAGCAGGATATGGACTTACCCCAGAAGCTCAAAACAAGTATGTTCTACTCGCTCAAATTGATGGGGGAGTTGGAACTACATCATGCGACCCCCATGATTGGGGTGATAGAACCATGTTTACAGCACACCAATATATTATAGATAATTTTGATATTTTAGAAGATAGTGCTGTTGTGGATGTTGAATTTTTACTCGGAGAAACAAAGCAACCTAAAATCTCTGAAAGATATGAAAGAATATAAAAAGATTCCGCACCAAGAGGTATTGAAAACTCCTGAATTTAAATACAATCTAATTTTCTAATGTAAGAGGCGAGTAATCTTGACATCCGATATTCTATTAAAAATTTTTTTTGACCATTCTGATAGTATTAAACATTTAGTAAAGTTAATAAAAGTAAATTGGTTTGAAGCCCGAATTGATAGGATTATATGGGAAGAAGGGGTAAAATGTTTAAATACTTATGGAGAAGTTCCATCTATTGATACCTTAAAAGAAAAAATTAGGCATAATATAGATGAGAAAATTTTTGATGACATAGACAAGAGATTAGTTTATATAAATGGTTTAGAAATAAAACAAGTAGATGAGCATATCGTAATAGACCTTATTAAAAAATATATTGAAAAAGAAATGATTAAGAATATGCTTGAAACTACATCTCAATTATATTCCGAAAATAAATTTTCACAGATATGGCCTGTCATAGATTCCACACTTGGTGAACTTAGTAATATTGAACCTAAAAAAATAATTTCTATTCTTAACGAACAGGCGGTTTTACAAAGATACAGCCATTTTATAGATGAAAATAAAGAGGATAAAGTAGGCACCTTAATTAAAAATTTAGATAAAGTATTATCACAAGGACTTAGAAAAGGAACTTTAACCGTTATTTTAGGGGTAACAAGTGTCGGCAAAACTATGTTCTTAGTGTATTTAGCATCTGCTATAACATTGCAAAGTAAGAAAGTTTTGTATGTATCTTTAGAGGATTCTAAGAGTGTAATAGATAGTAGATTTGATTCATTGTGGTTTGGCAATCAGGATGTATATAAAAGATTAAAAAGACGTGAAGATTTACAAAATTTTGGGTGCGAAATATTTTCTGTATATGAAAATAGTTTAACTGTTGAAGGGTTAAAAACAATTGTTAAAGAGTATGAAACAAATAAAATAAAATTAGATTGCGTTATTATTGATTACGGGGATTTAATGCATGGAGAAGGGCGCAGAGAAGAATGGCGTGAGATGGGAGAGATTTTTGAAAAATTAGCGAAATGGGCGGAGAAAGAACAATTATGGATAATTACAGCTTCACAGGCAACTAGGGAGGCTCTGGCACATAGAGTAATAACAATGAAGAATATGGGGCAAGCGTTTAAAAAGGCACAAGTAGCGCATTATGTATTGGGTATATCACAAGTTCCCGAAGAATATGAGCAGGATATAGTAAGAATCATGGTATTGAAGAATAAATTTGGAAGAGCCAATTTTACTATCGCTTGCAAAGTAAATAGAGAAAGGCAGTTTTTTAAAGAGATGTGAGACTCATTTAGGAGCTACTACAACAAATGTATCACAAAGCAGGTCAATACCTTGAGACTCATTTAGGAGCTACTACAACAAATGGGGAAGAATATCAATTAAATTGCCGAAATTGTTCTGATAATAAAAAACATTTTGGTGTGAACATACGTTTAGGTGTTACAAATTGTTTTAAATGCGGGTATAAACCAAAGTTATTTTGGTTCTTTGTAGAGAAATGCGGGCTGTCGTACAATGAAGCTAAAGAGTTAATGGAGTATGATACTAAATCTGTTTATATAAATAAAGCTGTTACTAATATAGAATTGAAATTGCCCGATAGTTTTTGCTCTATAAATGATGTAGAAGGCGGCTTAAAGGTTTTGTTAGATGACTGGTTACTCACAAATGGTATCGTATTATCGGATGCGGAAGCACTTGGCTTTGGGGTAGCGACAAATAAGTTAGAAAAATACTATGGTAGATTAATTATTCCAGTATATGAAGATGGTAAATTAAAGACTTTCTTAGCTCGTGCTTTATTGAATCATATACAGCCTCGTTATTTATTTCCACCAGTTAGTCGTGGAGGATTAATTTGGGGGATAGATTCACAAGAAATTTTAAAATACGATAATGAAGTTATTATATGCGAAGGCTGGAAAGACGCATATAAAGTAAAAGGAATAGCTTTATTAGGAAAACATTTTCATAAGGAACAGATAAAAAAAATATTAAGTAAAATTCCTATAGAGTTTTCATTAGGTGTAATGCTGGACAAAGATGCTTGGAAAGAAGGATTTAAGTTAGCTGACGAACTTAATATAGAGAGTTTTGAATCAAGACAAATCACATTATATTATATATATAAGTTAAAAGACCCAGGCGAGTGTAAGAATAGAACGGAAGCAATTGAAAGTTCTTATAAATTTGATTTTTCAAATATATCAGATAGAACTAAGGCTAAATTAATGCTGAAGAATCAAATATTATTATAAGTAAATAATGGTTGTATAATATAGAAAGAAGTTTAAAGTTTAAATTTTAAAAAGGATGGTTATGGAGTATAAAGAGATTCCATTAACACAAGGCAAGGTTGCTTTGGTAGATGCGGAAGACTATGCTTATTTAAGTCAATGGAAATGGCACGCAATGAAACAAAAAAATGGAATATATTATGCTGTAAGAAATATAGTAAAAGATGGAAAACAGACTACTATAAGGATGCACAGAGAAATTATGAAGACTCCGAAAGGTATGGATACAGACCATACCAATGGAAATGGTTTAGATAATAGAAAGGAGAATCTTAGAATATGCGCTCATTCTCAAAATCAGAAAAATTGTAAAAAATATAATAATAATTCATCGGGATATAAAGGCGTTTGTTGGCATACCAGAGATAAGAAATGGGCGGTTGGTATTCAAATGAATGGAGAAAAGATATATTTGGGTTTATATGTTACAAAAGAAAAAGCCGCCATAGCGTATAATGAAGCCGCTAAAAAATTATTTGGGGAATATGCAAGATTAAATATAATTAAATAAAAAGGAGGATATTGAAATGTGTGCATTAGATTTAGAATTTTTAAAACGTGAGTATGAAGAGGCACTGAGGTCAAGCGGAAGTAAAGAATTTTGGGCTCCGAAAGAGGGGGTAAATTTGATTCGTATTTTGCCTCCAAAGGAGGGGAAAAAAGTTTTTTATAAAAAAATTGGAGTTCATTTTGGGCTGTTAGGGTCAAGTATAGAGTTTTGCCCGAAAGAAAGTATAGACCAGCAATGTCCAATATGTGAACTTGTGGACAAGTTATATAAGATGAATACTCCAGGTGCAGTGGAATTAGTAGGTAAGTTAAAAGTTAAGAAAAGATGTGTCTTAAATGTGCTTTCATTGGATAATGAAAATAGTTTAGCATTACCTTATTTAGCTCCAATTACAGTATATAAAGATATACTTGGAATTATTATGGATGCTGATTATGGGGATATTACAGACCCTAAATCAGGACGGAATATAGTTATTGAAAAAATAATTCCTGGAGGTCAGAAAATTCAAACTGAATACAAGGTGAGACCTAAGCCAGACAGAACATCCATAAGAGATATATCTATTTTAAGTAAACTCGTTGATTTAGATGAATTTGTTAAAAGTAAAGTTAAAAGTTATGATATATTAGCTCAAGCGTTACTTGGAGAAGATAATGATGTAGAAGAATTGGATGATTTAGTAGATAAATATTTAAAACATAAAGACAATAATACAGATTTTAACTTCGGGAAAAATAAAGAAACTAAAGAACCTGTAAAAGAAGAAAAGAAAGAAGAAAAGAAAGAAGAAAAGAAAGAAGAAAAGAAAGAAGCCGAAAAAGACACTTCTGATATTGAGAATAGAATTAAATCCCTTTTTGGGGATAGAAAGTGAACACTATAGAATTTGTAAAAGGATTAGATAAAGATAAAGTTTATATCTTTGAATTTCAGCCAAATACATGGCCTGTAGAACAAGTATCTGAATTTTTTATAGGGCTAAAAAAATTAGGGATACAAGGTATTGGAGTTTATGCGGGCGGGGGAAGTTTACAAATACTTGAACCAGTTAGTATATTGATAAAGAAAAGTTAAAGGAGCTATTAAAGTAATGACTCAATTTTCTTTGTTTGGAGATGCTCTGATTCCAGCAAAACCTTTATTCAAGTCTTCTAAGGTTAATCCATGTGAAAAGTGCGCTTTAGCGGGAAAACTTAAAATTTTAGACGATGGGAATATTGATACTGCTGAAATTATTGTTGTTGGAGAAGCTCCTACTTCGGATACAATATTTTCAAATAAGGGGGGACAGTTACTACGAACATTATTAGATAAGTATAATTTTACTAATTTATATTTTACTAATGTAGTTCAGTGCTGTCCCGATAATGGTATCCCACAAAGTAATATTGTTAAATCTTGTAGAAAAAATTTAGAAGAAACCTTGGATAAAGCTGTAAATAAAAAATTAATACTTGTTTGTGGGGATATAGCTTTATACTGGTTTACAAAGCTGGAAGGAAAACAGCATAGAGGTTTCTTTTTTAATACAAAATGGGGGAAAGTTTTTTCATTGCAACACCCTACACATAGCTTAAAAAATTTAAATATTAAAGATAGTTCTGGTAAGGACAGTTTAGATTTTTTAGCGGAAGATTTAAAGAGAGCCAAAACTTACATTGAATCTGGTAAAACATCCATAGATATATCTGATAAAATTAATATTGCAAAAACTCACAATGATTTTATTCGTATGATAGGTAGTATGGAGCATTTGATTGGGAATAAAGACCAGCGAGTTGGAATAGATTTTGAAACAGATTCATTAGAAATATATAATCCTAAAATTAATATATTATCAGTATCTATAGCTGTAAGTAAAGATTTGGTTTGGTGTATTCCATTTAAATTTATTGAAGATGTTTCTACAATAGAAGAAGCGTATACAGTTGTTAAATTTATTATGGATAACATAAATCTATTAATGCACAATGCTGGTTTTGATTTAATATTGGGGCATATAAAATTTGGATGTAAGTTGAATCTTGTGGATGATACTATGCTTATGTACTATCTTTTGGATGGAAATAGAGGTGGGAGTTCAAAATTAAAAAGATTAGCTAATGATTGGACAGACTTTGGAGATTACGGGGTAGAGTATGAAAAAATGCAGGAATTAAAGGAACAAGAATTAGTAGAATATAATTGCAAAGATGCTATAGTTCTTTTGCATTTATACGACCAATTTTATAACAAAATGGATTATGCAATGAAATTTTGTTATTCTCAAATAATAAGAAAAGCCCAATTAACTTTAATTCATGCTTCAATTAATGGGATGAAAATAGATGCTAACTATGCTCTTTCTGTTCAAAAAAATTTACAAAAGGAATTTGATGTAATAGAAAATACTACTAAAGCATATGGATTAAATTTAAGTTCTCCTAAGCAAGTTTTGGCATATTTAAATCAACATAGAAACATTCAGGTAATAAGCACAAATCAGGATACTCTTGAACCGTATAAAAAGGATGAATTTGTTGCGTTGTTATTACGGTATAGAAAAGTAGCCTTGTTAAAACGAACTTATGTTGAACCAATGCTGTTAGAACATTCAAAACACGATAATTTAGTTCATCCTCAATTTAATATCGGACTTACTGCAACTGGAAGAATATCTTGTAGTAAGCCGAATCTTCAAAATATTCCGACAAGAGACGGGCCTTTAATTGAGAAAATGTTTATTCCACGATTTGAAGCTGGGTATATAGTCAAGGCAGATTATTGTGTAGCTCCTGATACAAAAATATTAAAAGCGGATTTAACCTGGGTATGCGCCGATGAACTTAAACGAGGGGATGAACTAATAGGTTTTGATGAAAAAATAGATATTCATAATAAGTTTAAACCTTCCAATGTTGAATATATTAAAAAATTAATACAACCATGTATTTATCTTGAAACTGACCAAGGAAGTGTTACTTGTAGTGAGCATCATCGTTGGTTAGTTTCTCGTTTAGTTACAAAAAGGGGTGTAAGATTAAGACAGTGGGTTAAAACAAAAGAGTTGCTAACTACGGATAAAATTATTTTCTTTTCAAAACCTTGGGAAAGAGACAGTTCTTATGAAGCTGGCTGGCTTGCAGGATTATTGGATGGGGAAGGTTGGGTATATCAAGGAGTTGGAATAGGGCAAAATGATGGAATAATATGGACAACATTTACAGATATGTTACAAAAACGAGGAATTAAATTTAAGAATCATAAAAATAAGAACGGGTGTAATAGGGTTAGGCTGATGGGTTGTAGGGAAGGCATGGCATTTATAGGAAGTATCCGACCCGTAAGATTATTAAAGAAATCTAACCGATTATGGGAGAATAGAAGAACATGGAATAGAATTAAAAACCATGCAAACATAGTGAATATAACAAAAGTAGGAAAACAAGATGTTTTAGCCATACAAACTTCAACTAAGACATTTATTGCAAATGGATTTTTTAGTCATAATAGTCAGATGGAGCTTCGTGTAGCGTGTATATATTCCAATGATAGGAAAATGATTGAATTTTTTAACAGTGGAAAAGATATTCATAGAATGACTGCTGTAGAAATTTATGGGGTGCCTGATGAATGGTTTGATTCTAATGACCCTGAAAAACGAAAAAAGGCTAAAGAAGCCAGAAGTATAGCGAAAGGTTTTAACTTTGGTGTTATTTATGGTAGAGGCGCACAATCAATAGCTGAAGAACTTAATATTAATCCAGTAAAAGCAGAACAATTGCGTAGAAAATACTTTGACCTTTTCCCCGATTTAAAGCGATGGATTGATACTACACAAGACCAAGCTACACAAGATGGGTATGTTAAAAGTTTATTTGGAAGGGTGCGGTATATTCCAGAAGTAAAATCAGATGTTAAAGCTGTTCGTAGTGTCGGATTGCGTGAGGCTATTAATACTCCAATTCAATCTGTAGCAAGTGATATTGCTCTTTTAGGTGCTTATGAATGTGTGAATGAACTTTTAAAACGAAATGTAAAATCTAAATTCATTAATTTTATACATGATGCCATGTTGTTTGATGTTCCAAAAGAAGAATTAGAGGAAGTTATTTGTATAATAAAAGAAAAGGCGGTAAATGTGGTTGACAATTTAAAAATTCCTTTAGAGATAGATATTAAGTATGGGGCCTCTTGGGGGGACATGGAGAAGTGATTTGAAAAAAAGCGTATGAACCAATATTGTTTGGCGAGTGCTAAACTAAATATAATTAAAAAGGGAGGTTAATCAATGGAAGAGAAAGTATTAACGGGAACAAATTTGGAAAATACACTGGACGTAAGAACTATTATTAGTATTGATAAAGAGAATATCAGTGAAGAGTTTATAAATCAAGCTTCTAAATATGCGTGGTATTACACATTATTAGTCTATGCACGTAAACGAAAAGATGAAGCTAAATTATCTCTTGAAGTCAAGGAAGCAGAATTAGACGCAATGATTCGTAAAGAAGCTATTAAGGCTAACATGAAAATTACAGAAGTAGCTATTCAAAATACTTTACATGCCTTATCTGAATATAAAGAAACTGTAGAAATATTGATAAAGATGAAAGAGGAGGAGGGCTTATTAGAAGCAGTAGTGAAAGCTTTAGAACAAAGGAAAGATATGTTAATTTCATACGGAAGTCTTTTAAAGCACGAATTACATAGCGATATAAGCATATCTGAAAGTAAGATTAAAAAATAGATGTGGTGACGGCGAAAAAGAGCGGGGTGCCTTTTGGTATTGATTAGTAGAAATTGTCTATGCGCCCAATGGAAGGAGAATATAGATGATGATAAAAGAACTTTCAAATTTAAGCGCACCTAAAAAATGCAGATGTGAAGATTGTGGTAAAATCACAATATGTTACAAACAAGGATATATCACGCCTATCACAAGACAACTTAGTTATGAAAAGTGGCTATGCCAAAATTGTGTTTCTACTGAAGATTAAAAAGATGGTAAACAGTATAGAGATGAAGGTGGTAAAGGATAGGTGAATACAGGGAGTTTAGCATGGGTGATTCTACAGAAATTTTGAAAAATAAATACATTGAGTTAGAGACCCAATTAGATAAAGTACGAAGTAGTAGAATACAAGAAAAATTACATTCCCTCAAGATGGACGATATAATTGCATTAAAAAAGATAAATAAGGAAGAGGAACAACTAACAAAAGAATTAAAAATTGCTTATCGGAGATGGCAAACAAGCAGAAGAAAAAAAATTGTATAAAATGAAAAAGAAAGTAGATAGAAAAAAGGTAGCTCTTGTAGAACGCATGGGATGGTAAAAATATAACAAGGAGCTAACATACTTTGAAAAAAGGGAGATTTAGTTGGTATTAATTGATGCCAATAATTTATTTGCAAGATATTATGCCCAATTGAGTTTTATGTCTATAAACAATTGCAATGTTGGGGGTATATTTGGTTTTTTACGTCATTTATATTCTTTAGATAAAAAATTCAATGATAATATTATTGTTGTTTGGGACGGGAAAAATGGGAAAGATGCACGCCGAAAAATTTGCCCTGAGTATAAAAAGAATAGAACCTTTAAATTTGATGATAATTTCCTGGCTTCAAAAGAAGAATTGTTTGATGTGTTAAAAAATTACGCTGGTATTCCGCAGGTTAAAATGGATGCCTGGGAAGCTGATGATATTATTGGAGGTATTGTTAATGCTATAACTAATTTTTCTTCTACATTAAAAGATGAAAAAATATACATAGTTTCAAACGATAAAGATTTTTGGCAATTAATCTCTGATAAAGTTTTTATTGTGAAAGACAAGCTTTTTGGTTTACCAGAATTGGAGAAAGAAACTGGCTGTATATCAGGCAAAGAATTTTTAGCTTGTAGAGTATTGGCTGGAGACCCTTCCGATAATATTATTGGGGCAGAAAAGATAGGTTTAAAACGTGCTTTAAAAATTGTTAGAACACCTATTGGACAAAGTAATATTGATTTATATAAAGATATAATAGAAAAAAATATGGAATTAATGCGTTTAGATAATAAGTTAATTGAAGTGGACTTTATTCCTGGAAAAACTGATTTAGAAGAATATATATGTTGGTGCACGAAGTATAAATTTAAGACTTTAGTTGAAGATGCCGAGGACTTTATACGAAGGCGGATTAAGTAAGAGTTAAAAATAACGCAATTAAGATAATAGAACAAAGGTATACAGATTCTTTTTTTTAAATAAAACATGAATACAATAAGAACTTTTATTGGAATTGATAACGGGGTTGAACATTTAATAGAGAAAATAGATGAGGAAGATGAGGTATGAAAAAAGGCAATCATTTTAAAAGTTGTGTGTGTGGATTTTGTAAACCGAACACAGAAAGTATAAATAAGGCTAAATGTTCTAGAAGGTCTTATAAAGGTGCAAAAAACCCTAATTGGAAAGGGGGTGATATAGAATTTATTTGTATAAATTGTTTAAATAAATTTTATGTTAAACGTGATAGGATTAGCAATCAGAAAGGGTTATATTGTTCAGTAAAATGTTATTTTGATTATATAGCTAAAATTAGATTACCTTATTGTATAGTTAAGTTGCATTCTATAATGAAAACATCTGTTCAGGATAGCTTGAAAGGCAATAAATTGGGTAAAAAATGGGTTGATTTGGTTGGTTATACTGAAAAAGATTTACTTATACGAATTGAATCCCAATTTAAAGAAGGAATGTCCTGGGCTAATTACGGTGAAAAATGGGAAATAGACCATATTGTTCCTAAATCTCTTTTTAAGTTTAAAAAACCTACTGATGCTGGATTTAAAGAGTGTTGGGGTTTACACAATTTAAGACCTCTATGGAAAGAAGAAAATATGAAAAAAAGTGGAGGTTTTAAATTTCTACAAAATTTTACTGTAATATCTGTAGATAATGGAATTACAGGTTCATTCACTATATTGAATAAAAATAATATCCGTTATTTTAAAATTCCAGTATTGAAAGAGTTAAATTATACTAAAAAAAGACAAAGTGTAAGTAGAATTGATGGTGTTAAATTAAGGGAATTATTACTTGAAAGTATCATGGATGTTGAAATGAGCAGAATAATTGTTTGTATTGAACGACCTATGATTAATCCTATAAGATTCAAATCTTCTTTATCTGCGTCCCGTGCTTTGGAATCAATCCTTATAATATTAGAAGAAATTGGATTGCCTTATATTTATATAGATAGTAAGGAATGGCAAAAAGAGATGTTACCCAATAGTGTAGGAAAAGATTTAAAAAAAGATGCATTATTATTAGCTTGTGCATTATATCCAAAAATAGCTAAAACCATGAAAAATGGAGATGCGGATAGTTTAATAATGGGTTTATACTTAAAAAGAAAATACACAGGAGGGTACGCATTCCACACATGATACCTTTTTATTCGGATGAATACAATTCTCTTTACACTACTGATAGTCAGGATTTATCTTTTATTAAAGATAGAACTGTTCATTTGATTATTACGAGTCCTCCTTACAATGTGGGCAAGGAATATGGAACTTATGTAGATAATAACGATGCTTATTATGAAATGTTAGAAAAAGTATTTACTGAATGTCACCGTGTTTTAGTCACTGGTGGACGAATTGCGATTAATGCTCCTTCATGTTGTAAGATGAGCCGAGCTTCAAGAAATGCTTATGTTGCAGTAGATATTCATAATATGTTGCTTAAAATTGGTTTTGTGTTTCCTGAATGGTTAATTTGGGATAAGTTAATAGGAGTATCAGAAACAACTAGAACACAGTGGGGAAGTTTTGCCTCATGTAGTGCTCCTTACTTGAGAGATGCTTGTGAAGTGGTAATTATCGCCCATAAAGAACAAATTAAGCTGGAAGGGAACAAAGAAGACATAGATATTACAAAACAAGAATTTATGGATTGGACATGTAATCTATGGAAAATTCCACCTACGAATCAAAGTAAGAGTGGCCATCCAGCCGCTTTTCCCCAGGAGCTTGTTAAAAGAATAATTAAATTATATTCATATAGAAATAATACTGTATTAGACCCATTTGCAGGCTGTTTTGATAAAGAAACAGAAGTTATGACAACTAATGGATGGAAAAGATTTAATTCTTTAGATGGAAATGAAGACTTCTATAGTCTTACACCAGAGCATAATATAGAAATACTACCTGCAATTAAATATCATAAGTATAATATAAATGGAGCTATGATTAGATTTAAGGGTAGGTCAGTTGACTTATTAGTTACCCCAAACCACAGTGTATATGTTAAAGAGTATCACAAGAAAAACTTTGAGCTTACAAGAGCAGATAAGGTAATATATGCCCAGTTTCATAAGTTTGGAACTGGTGTATGGACAAGTAGTAAAACAGTAGACCTTGACTGGCTTAGACTTCTTGGGTTCTACATAGGAGATGGATTTAAAAATAATAGAAGTATAACCAGAGGTTTTAGAACAAGATTTAAATTAAAGAAGGATAGAAAGAGGATGTATCTAATAGAACTTCTTAAGAAGCTTAATATTGGTTATAAAGAATATAAATATAGTGATTACTCCTGTTTTGATACTCAAGGTGAAATATACCATAAACTTTTTCCAGAGGGAAGTTCAAGACAGCATGATAGGTATATACCACAGTATATATTTACTTTATCATCTGATTGTATAAAAGCTGTTTTAGAAGGGCTTACAGAGTCAGATGGTTGTAGAATAGGTGATAGTATGATAATATATACAGCTAGTCCGCAGTTAGCAGATGATATACAAAGACTATCAATATTAGCTGGTCGTTCAAGTTGTGTGTCTAAAAGAACAAGAATGGGTTTTGTTTGCTACGAAGTATCTCTACACCAAGAATATAAACAATATAAACTTACCAAAAATAATATATCAAAAGAACAATATACTGGAGAAGTATATGATGTAACTCTTCCTCGTAATCATACACTTATGGTTAGAAGAAATGGTAAGGCTGTATGGAGTGGTAATTCAGGAACTACCTTGGTAATGGCTAAAAAATTGGGAAGAAAAGGTATAGGTGTAGAAATAAGTAGACAATATTGTGATTTAATAAAAAGTAAAATCAGTCAATTAGAATTATTTAGCTTAGGAGGTGGTTAAAATGACTATAGATGATTGGACTTGGCAATGCCGTATATGCCATCAACGAAGACCTAACGAGTTTATTTCCGTGTATTCATCGGTTAAAACGATTAAAGGAATACCACTTACGCATAATGTAAGATATTGTAATGATAATACTGATTGCATTGAAAAAGCTAAAACATTTTCTTTTTTTACGGACAATACAGATAAATAAAAATGGAAAGATATTATGTAGATGAAAGAGTAGGTTGTATAGCAGTAAAAGATAGCACTTTAATAGACCCCGAAGATAGTTGTTTAGAACCAGATTCATCTGGTGTAATTAAATTTTGGATGGGTGTGCGAAAACAGGCACCTTCTTGTCCTACTTGTGGGCATCAGGGAGATATGTATTGGACAGTTAAAGACACAGATAAACAAGACGCATTGAACCTATGTAAGCAATTAAATTTAGACGATGTTTCACAACAAATTGGAGAAAAAAATAATGATTAATTTGGGTAGCGTAGAGATTCCCGTCAATGCCGTTACGAAAACATTTGCGATTTTAGCTAAAAGAGGTGCTGGAAAAACTTGGACTGCCGCAGTAATGGCAGAAGAATTTTATAAAAATAAACTACCATTTGTTGTTTTTGACCCAATTGATGTTTGGTGGGGTTTGCGTTTATCTTTTAACGGGAAAAATGCTGGATTACCTATTGTAGTTTTTGGCGTGCAACATGCAGATATTTTATTAGATAGGGATATGGGGAGAAAGATTGCTCAGGCTATTGTAAAAGATAATATTTCTTGTGTAATTTCCACATTCGGTATGCCAAAAGTAGCACAACGACACCTTATTGCGGAATTTGCAGAAGAACTACTAAATATTAATAATACTCCTCGTCATGTTTTTATAGAAGAATCCCATGAATTCGTACCACAAAGAGTTTTTGGCGGGCTTGGGAAAACATTTAATGCTGTAAGTAATTTAGTAGTTATGGGAAGAAATAGAGGTATAGGAGTTACTTTAATTAATCAAAGGGCGGCTACAATCAATAAAGATGTGCTGACTCAGATTGATTCGCTTTTAGCTTTCCAAAATGTTAGTCCACAAGATAGAAAAGCTTTAAAAGAATGGGTGGAGTCTCATTCTGCCGAAGGAGACTTTGAAAAATTTATGGCATCTTTACCTTCTTTACCTAAAGGGGAAGGTTGGCTTTGGTCTCCTGAATTTCTTGGGATATTTAAAAAAATTAAGATTCGTAAGCGTGAAACATTTCACCCTGATAGAGAACAGATTGGGGAAAAATTTACAATGCCTGAATTATCCCAAGTAGATATACAAGAATTTATTTTTAAATTCACTTCATCTTTAAAAGAAAAATCAGAAAAGAAATCAAAACATATTACATTACTTCCGAGAGTGGGGGATAATAATGTAAAATCAAATTCTGAACTTGCTCTTCGTAATGAGTATGAATCTAAACTTTTACAAAAAGATATAGAAATAAGAAATAAAGATATTATAATTACAAAAAAGAATAGATTGCTTTCGCAGATTATGGAATTAATTAACAGTGATTCTGAGCAGTTTTTAGAAGGTAATTCTACAATATCTCAAGGGAATGTTTCAATGTGGATAGAAAAATTAGGGAATGGCGGAGCATCACGTATTTTAAAATTTCTTTGGGAAAAATCGGGGATGAAATTCACTCGGTCTCAGGTTGCTTTAGCTGTTGGATTATCTCCGAAGTCGGGAAGCTATGCGACTTATATAGCTCTTTTAAAAAGGAACCACCTTATTATTGAAGAAAATAAAGTTATTTGGATTAATCCTGAGTTATGAGGAATAAATTATGGGATATGTAGAAGATTGCATAGATAAAAGGAGGGATAAAATGGAAAAAGAAATCTTAGAAATTATTAGTAAAAATTTACCAGAACAGGTAGGTAGTGTTCTCAAGAAAAGATTGGAACAAGCGGAAAAAGATACGGAACTTGTTAAACAGTTAGGAGCAACTATTTGTGAACAGGAGATTAAATTACGTGCTCTTACGAAAGAGTTAGACAGGCATAGATTCCTTGACATGAAACAAAAAGAGTTGAATAAGCAGGAAGACGAACTAAGCAAAAGAGAACGAAACATGTCAGTATGGGAAGCGAACCTGAGAGGTTCTGAAGCTGAAAAAAGGGCTGATGAACTTGCGGGTTTTGTCGGGATGGTATTTAGGAGTCCTATTTTTAGAAAGAATGTTAATGGGTATCAGTATGTTCCGAGTGGACAATACGGAACAATAAATCAACCCCATAATCAAACGGAAGAAACTACAGAAGAATAGTATATGATAATATTAGCTGGAATGGTGGAAGCCTTGCAAAGGGATTCATTTGTAAGGAAAACAGACACGAGAAACTGGACACCTTTATGGTGCTACTGAAATACTTGGTTGCTACAGAGCCAGATGTATGAACGCAACCATGCGGGCTTCAAATCTCGCTTCCAGCAACTGATTTTGAAAAGAGAGTGTTCATGTTATGTCCTATTTGTAAAACAGAATTGAAAATAACAGGAAAAGCCAGATTGGTTTCGTCATCTGAGCATGTAATGGGCTTAGATGAAATGCCAAATGGGATTACAGTTAAGGATAGGTATCAATGTCCGAATAGGGGTTGTGTTGCCTATGAGGAAAAGTTAATATGGAACGAATTAGGTGAATTTTATATCCCAAATTACACAGGTCGTCATTTTAATTTTATTAACGGTAACAACGCACCTTTTGGTAGTTGGGAGAGAAAAGTTAATGTTGAAATATATAAACATGACGAGGATTGGTATTTGTTTAAATTTCCTATAGGAAAAGGCTATGCAGGAAAAGTAGTTTATTCATATAAGGCAGATGAAGATGGTAATGTTTTGAGTCGTAAGTGCAAGTTACAGTTAATTATCGGAGGAGCATATTATATATCTGGTATTCATATGCTTAAATATTGTCTGTCTACTTTTTACGAAGCCAAAAGAGAATATAAGAAGACTAAAAGTAAATTCTGGTTGGAAAGATTACAAGAAGAGTTTGTTAAATCTAATTGGGATAAAAGGTGGTGGAGACAAGTTTATCTTTGGTGGATACATACATTTTACGGGCAGATAAGGTTTTATGTAAATGAAGAAAAGGAGAATAACTTATGAGCAGGTATAAATTAGATGATGGAAATATCAAGCAGATTTTAAACAAAGTAATTTCTGAGCATTATTTAGATTTAACACAGACTAAATTTAAACTGGTATTTGATGGTAAAGAAATGCCGACTAAACTTGGAGCAATAAGAAAAGTATCGGAAAGAGAAAAATGTTCTGGTGTTGATGCTGACCTTATGCTCATAGTATCCGAAATATGGTGGAGAAAATCCGAAGACCATTTAAAAGAAGCTCTTATATGCCATGAATTAGCTCATGTAGAAATTGTAATTAAAGAAGATGGTTCAAAACAATATAAAATGCGTAAACATGACATAGAAGAATTTTTGAGCGTTATAAAAAGACATGGTGCGTGGAACTTAACGTTGCGTAACTTAAAGGAATTGTTTGAGAAATGAAAAAATACAAACAAATACCATTAACTCAAGAAAAATACGCTATTGTAGATGCGGAATATTACGACTATTTGAATCAATGGAAATGGCGTGCAAGTAAGAAAAGATATGTATTATGCAGTAAGAAATATAAAAAAGAATGATAAACTAACCATTATATAAATGGCAAGCACATATTACAATACTTGGAACAACGAAGAATTTAGGATATTATTCTACAAAAAAAGAAGCCGCAAAAGCATATAATGAAGCGGCTAAAAAGTATTTTGGCGAATTTGCAAGATTACATAATATTGATGAATTCCAAGAAGAAGTGTAACAATTTAAATGGAGAAAGACAATTGAAGTTTGAACAAGGACAAAATAATATATCAGTTATCTATTTACCTGACGGTTCGGAAGTGAAGACAGGTAATGCGGATTGGCAAGGGGATGAGATTAGAGTCAGCATGGAGTATGGCCAAATGGCGGGAGTGCCTTGGTTTGAAGTAATTAAGAATGAAAAAGTTTTATCTAAATGGAACGCAATGCATTGTTTAGGAGTGGTATTTAAATGAATGCCTATAAAGAAATAATCACAAGGGAAAATTAAAGGAAAATATCAAATGAAAATTTTTATATTTGGCGATGCACATACAGGCAAATACCAGATTAATGAAGTAACTCAGGCATCTTATGATGTATGGTCTTGGGCGGAGTCTATTGTAAAAAAAGAAAAACCAGAGTTGATTGTATTCTTAGGAGATAGATGTAGAAACAGAGACCCCGAAGGCGTAATAAGAGACATAGCTGATAAAGGACTGGTTAGTTTAACTCAATATGCTAATTTGATAATTGTTGCTGGTAATCACGACTTTTATTTTAAAACAGGAAATGTAAACAATAATTATGGAATATTAAAAGAGTGGAAAGGTATAAATGTAGTTTCTAATAATGAGCGTGTAAATATTGATGGAGTAAATTTAGAGTTTGTAGCCCATGGGGCTAAACCAAGTGGCCAAGGTGATTATTTATTCATGCATGATGAGATACAAGGAGTTATGGGTTGGATTAAGGAAGGTATCACTAAAGAATCCTTAACAGGATATAAAAAAGTGTATTCAGGGCATATTCATCAAAGGATTCAAGAAGGCAATATTACTTATATTGGTGTCCCTTATCAACAGGGTTTTGGGGATGGAGATGTTATAGGGGGACTTATACTGGACTTATCCACAGGCAAAGAGAAATGGATTGAAGGTTTCGGGCCTAAATTTTTAACTGGACTTACATCAGAAGTAAGAGGGCATGTTGTTAGGGTTAAGACTCAGGAGGAAAAGGAGATAGCTTTAGAAAAGGGAGCTTTATGGTGTGAGGTTATAGGAGAACGAGAGGAAGAAATTATAGATAAAATTGCCGATATTTCCTTAAAAGATGGGTGGACGGCATGGATTGGGGAATATACTCTGAGAAAAGGGAAGGATGACTTCTATAAAAATATTGGGATACATATAGCTGAGAATTGCCTGTAAATAGATAATGTAGATAATCACAGGCGTTCCTATTAGGATATAATTGATTCATATAGAGTATGGGGTTATTTATGTAGAAGAATTGATTGTAAGGGAAATATGAAAAAAAATCCGTGTGGTATATAGGGTGGGTAAATAAATTCATGTGAGTTTTCAAAAATGATATAAAAAAAGTGGCACCTTTTCTTTAAACATTTGTTTTTATTGGGGAAAGAATGTAAAACGCTGTCATTTTTTTTCTTCCAAGTGTATTTTTTGTTGTAATATATTGTTTTTATTGAAGAATTACTTATATTTTTTTATTTTAAATTTAATAGTATTATATTATTATATATATATATATAATTGATATATATAAGAAAATAGGTAAAAAAAATCCGTGAGGTTAAAGTTTACATAATCTGGTAAATTATATAAAAAATGATACGCAAGATATTGTATATATATAAAAAATCGTACACAATATGTATAAAAATGATACACAAGAAAAAATTTCTCCAGTAAAAATAAGGGGTTATAGGTGCCATTTTTCGGTGCCATTTTTTGAATTCACATGGATTTTTTTATACCCAGCATCTCACGGAGATTTTAGGAAAGGAGCGTATGTATGTATTGCATGAAATGTAACCAGCGTTTATCAAAGTGTAATTGTCCAGATTTAGAAGACAGGTTAAAAAAGCTTTCTGAGTCGCCTTATATTGCTATGAAATGGTGCACAAAATGTAATAATCATTATGACTTATGGAAATGTGAAGAACCTGAGTGGGGTGTAAAAACTGGGAGTTAAAGATGGGGATAGATTGTAGAAGGGGAAATTAGCATGAGTTTATCGTGTAGTTGCGAATGGAATGGAGAAGGCTGGGCGTATCTTGAACCAGATGATTTTACAACGTTAAAAACATCAAAAAGGAAAAGATGTTCAAGTTGTAAACAATTAATTAATAAAGAAAGTCTTGTATTAAAATTTGAGCGTATTAGGTATCCCCAGACAGAAATTGAAGAAAAAATATATGGTGATGACTACGAAATTGCCATTGCACCTTATTATATGTGTGAAGCCTGTGGCGACCAATATTTTAACTTATCAGCATTAGGATTTTGCATGGATATAAAGGAGAATATGTTTAACCTTTTGAAAGAATATCAAGAGGAATATAATTTTGGAGGTAAGGAACATGAACACATTTAAAACAAAAGGGTTTACTTTAATAGAGCTTTTAATAGTGGTTTGTATAATAGCTGTAGTGCTTGCTTTTATTGCTTCAAGAGTTATACCTATACCTTATGAATATAGTAATGGGGAGCGAACAGGTGTTATAACAAAGATAAGTAAAAAAGGAGTCTGGTGGAAAACTTGGGAAGGAGAAATGAATGTAGGTGGAATGAGTGCCGACAAAAAAGGCTATGCTATTCCGAATGTATGGAAATTTTCTGTTATAGATGATTCTATCGTAGGAAAAATTCAAAGACAGGGGAAAAGTGGGAATACGGTAACTTTACACTATAGTCAAAAATTATCGGTTCCATTTTGGCAAGGAAATACAACTTATATAATTACAGCAGTTCAATGACTATGACTTGTAAACATAAACGAAAAAAATATCGTAAACCTATAGCCGATTGTCTGAATTGTTGGATACAATATATGACGGAATGTCCTGATGCTTTTATTACTGCAAAAGATTTACGAAGGATTTTAATTCATGCTCTTAATATAGAAATGATAAAAAATATAGCATGGGCAGGTTATAGAGATTATTTGGAAAGAGAAATGGAAAAGGAGAGGAATTTTGTTAAAACTTAATTCATTCACTATTGATGGAGCATTTTCTTACGGCAAAGGGCAGATAGTTTTTAATCCTGGATTAATCTTATTGGAAGGTAGGAATCTTGATGAAGGTAATAATATATCCAATATGGCTGGTAAGAGTTCTATTTTTGAAGGTATCACTACCGTATTGTTTGAAAAAAATAGTAAGGAACAAATAAAAGACGACATAATAAATGTTATCAAAAACAATACCGCAACATTAACTTTAGATTTTAATTTTGGAAATTATAAAATACAAATTGAATATAGCAGAACAGACGGGAAAGGTAATTGGAGAATATGGGAAAATGGTAAAGAAACCACAAAAAGCATAACAGAGATGAAGCGTTACATTCCCTCTGTGATTGGAATGGATTATGGCATGTTTGTATCTGCTTCTTATATGGCTCAGGGTCGTATAAGTAAATTTATGGAGGCCGAAAGCACTGAAAGATTACAATTATTATACAAATTTTTTGGGTTAGATAAGGCTGAATTATTACGAGAAAAGGTTAAAGAAGTTAAAAAGAGTGTTTCAGAAAATATAACAAGGATAGATATAAAAATTAAACAATGGGAAGAATTAACTTTTGATGAATTATTGGAAAAAAAGATTTCAGATTTAGAGCATAAAGTAAATAGTTTTAATGGTGTTCCTGTATCTCAAGTAGAGTATGAAACTTTAGAAAAAGATTTTAATAAGAAATTACAATTAATACAACAGCATCCTAATATAAAAGAAGATATGGAGAATCTTAAAAATACAATAAATGATTTTGAGGGGAAAATACAATGGGCTGAGGATGTGTTAAAAAAATTGACAGATGATAAATGTTATGTATGCGGCAGTCCTTTGGATGGAGCATTGTTTAAGGAAAAAATTCAAGAAGAATCTAATAAGAATAAACGAGATAAAAGCTTATTTGGAAATCAATTGACTACTTTGCAAGATATTTGGTTTGAGATTAAGGGTTGGGATATTGAAAAAGAAAAAGTAAAATTAGAGAACACAAAAAGTAAAGTTGGGGATAGGGATATTTATAAGAAATATGTTGAAGAATTAGGGTCATTAAAAAAACAAAAGGAAATTAAAGAAAAGCTTGGGAATATGGACGCTTTAAAAAAAGAAAAAGAAGAGTTGCAAAAGACTCTTGAAGTGCTGGATTTTTGGTATGAAGGGTTCTCAAATAGAGGTATACCTTTAATGGTTTTAGAAGGATTATTAGATGGGTTGAACAAATGTATAAAGATGTATGGTGATAGATTGGAACGACAAGTAAAATGTATAATAGATAATGAGAAGTTAATTATTGATGTTACAGATAAGTATAAAAATGTAAAGATTAATTATTTAAGTGGTTCTGAACAAATGATTGTTTCATTAATCTTATCTTTTGGATTGTGGGAGTATTTAAATCAACGTGGGCGAGGAACTAATGTTTTGTTTCTGGATGAAGTATTGGCACCGTTTGATTCCACTATGAGAATTAGAGTTGCTGAATTATTACGAGATGTGTCAAAAGATAGGTGCGTAGTAGTAATAACTCATAATGAAGATGTGAAAGAATTGTTGGACTGGTCTCAGATATGGTTAGTAGAGAAGAACAACGGAATATCTAATTTAAAAATGCTATGAAAAATATAGATTTAAGGCCACGGTGTAAACGCTGTGGGAAGATGCCACGTGGCAAAATGCAGAAAGAGAACATGGAACGCTATGCACCATTTTGCAGTTACCACTGCCAGGAGTGGGCGAACCTTGAAGACTCCCAACGATACATAAATGAGAAATTGAGGGATAACACAGGTTAGAAAATGAAATTGAGAACAGGTTGAAATGCCGCATTTTTGGAGATGACATGCGATGTTTCAAAAAGGGAGTAAAATGACTATTATTCTTTTATTAATTAGTTGGTTTATAGTGTTATTTATTGATAGGCAGATAGCTTTAGGATACGGCATAAGTATTGTTGGAATAGTTCTTTCCATCTTTTCCGCAGGGTTTAAACGAGAATATTTAAGCACCACTGTATTTAGTATTACTTTATTTATTTCGTTGGGTTTATACTTATTAAATACAAATATTGGCATAGGTGCAGTAGGAGGAATAGTAGCATTTTTTATAATTTCAAAAATAACTTTGAATAGACAGGAGGGGAAACATGGTTGAATTAAATAATTATGATTGACATTTAATCCATCTATATTATAATAGATAAAAGTTTTTTATATTAGAGGGTAACTATGGAATATCATATAGAATGTCCTGACAAGGACTATGATTTAATTTTAAAGGAATATAAAGAAATCCCACTTACACAAGGTAAAGTAGCTCTTGTTGATGAAGAAGACTATGGCTATTTAAATCAATGGAAATGGTATGCTCTTAAATACAGAAATACATATTATGCTGTAAGAAATATTCCTTTATTAAACGGAAAACAGACTATTATAAAGATGCACCGAGAAGTATTAAAACCACTTAAAGGTATGCATACAGACCATATTAACGGAGATGGTTTGGATAATAGAAGGGACAATCTAAGAATATGTGATAATTCTCAAAATTTAAAAAATAGAAAAATCCATAGAAATAGCACATCAGGATATAAGGGTGTTTCTTGGTATAAGCGAGATAAAAAATGGCAAGCTCAAATTACAATAAATGGAAAAAGTATATATTTAGGATATTTTGATACTAAAGAAGAAGCCGCTTTAGCTTACAATACAGCCGCTAAGGAATATTTTGTGGAATTTGCAAGATTGAACGAAATAAGAATGACGAATTGAATATGTAAGAATTGAAAACGGAAGAGGAGAATTTCTATGATGGTGGAAACGGAATTGGAACTGGAACAGTATCTTAATCTTATCAGAAAAGAGAGTTGGAGTGTGGCTAGAAAACTTTGGTCAATTAATAATGTGATATATGAATTTGACGACCTTGTGAATGAAGGAATTTTGAAATTTTATGACTTGTTGAATAAGTATAATAAAGATAAAGCCCGATTTTCAACTATACTAACCATATGTTTGAGGAATCATTTTATAAATATAATAAAATCCGAAGCCAGAAGAACAATGGAGAATATTGATACTATAAATAATATTGAATATAATTTTAATTCTATGTTTGTAAATATAGAAAAATTAGATGCTTTTACCTTAGAAGTTTTGCATTGCATATTAGAGATAGATGAAAAATATGTAAGATGGCTTGAAAGAAGGTATTGGGCAAAGAAACATCTTAAATTACGCTACAGAGATAAGCCTGTAAAAGACCTTTTAGAAGAATATTATGGTAAAGATTTATCAAAAGAGTTTGCGGAATTAAAACAATTGGTTATTTAGAAATTTCATTGGTTGTTTGCCGATGATTAAATACAAAAGTATTAAATGCCAAAGCCCATACTGTAGAAATACAGTGCGTATTAGAGCAGATGAGGAGTCTTTGAGTTTTTGTTCTACATGTAAATCTCAATACTCTCGTTCTGTTTTAAATATTCAATATAAATTTTCACTCCCAATTAAAGACGTTTTAACTTCTTTAATGGATACATACCATTTTAAGTCTTTAGAGGCAATGGCTAAATTTTTAGGTGTACCTCGTAAAATTTTATATGAATGGATAAATGAATATATAGGTATAGATTCTTGGACAAGGTTTAAACAAAAGTATTCGTGTAAATCGGAATGTGTTTTTATTAATTGTGATAAGTTAATTAAAAATCAGCTTTTAAAGAATAAATTTTATAAATATTGGATAATAAATCATATTAAGAAAAAATGCAATGTTTGTGTTTGTATGCCCTCAAAATTTGATAAAACAGCTTCTAAAGATAATTCTTCATACATATTAGTTAAATTAAGGAATACTGAAAAAATTCCTGAGATACAGAAATTGATAGTGGAGAGTGGAAGTTATCGGAAACGTAAAAATAATTGAATCTTTCTCAATTTTGCATTTATAAACATTTAAAATTAAACTGAAAAATGGAAATTGCATATAAAAGAGATATTATATGTATGTAGAAATCGGTGATGCTTTATTGAAGGCTACGCAGATTTGATTGAAGATTTGTTACGAGAATGGCTTGAAGCTGGACAATATCACGAATGAAAGGAGGAAAGTACCTTGTTTCCATTGCGAAGTTCTGAAAATGTGATAGATAAAATTTTAATGAACGCAGACAAATTGAAAGATAAATTCCCTCTTATTGATAAATTATCTTCTAATAAGTATATTTCTTTCCAAGATGATACTGATGTAGATGAAGAAAATGATGACATTATTATTAAAGCTTTTAGCATTGACCAAGATATAGATGCTTGGGCTAAGTTTCATAAGAGTAGCGGTAAAGAAATTTTTGAAATACAGGATGCAGATGAGGACGCTTTACTTTTAGTTGCTTCTATCTTTAGTCAAGATTGGACAGAAAGATTTTTAGCAGAAAAATTTGGAGAAGATGTCATATTAAAAGAACGGAAAGATGCCTGTGAAGACATATTTATTAAACCTGCAAAAAGAATACTGAGTGAAGATGAGGAGAAAAGAGAAAAGAAAGTAACAAAAGAAATCCTCAAAGCACCTGTAGAAGTAGAGGAAAGAGAGCAGAGAGTTCCTGATATTCCAAAAGAAAAGGTGGATATAGCAAAAGAAGCTACTTCTGAACTTAGAGAACTTTTAGAAGGTGTAGAAAAATTAGCAGACCAAATTAAGTCTGATGAAAAAGATGCTCAAACAAGAATGGAAGAATTTTTACAAGCCAGAGGTACAGAAGGAGCTAGAAGGAAACTTCAAAGTGATATGGATAGATTGACTACAATGTTAAAAGCGGCTGGAGATGTTGTTAAAATAAATGCAAAAAAAGTTTTAGGTCTAATTGAAAAAACAAACATAGAACCTATACTATCAAAAGCAGTAAAAGATAAAGTAAAAGAAATGAACGATGAGCATAAAAAACTTGTAGCAGAATATGAGAGCAGAGCAGGCGCACAGATGGCGGAATTAAAACAGACAATAACCCAAAGAATTGTAGAATTTCCAATTAAACCTGAAATATTAAAAGGCAGTAAACAAGCTTTCTTAAAAGATATTCTTAAAAAGATTTGGGATTTTATTTCGGGTTGGACAAGCAAACTCCACGATTTTAGTGAGGGAATTGATGAATTACAAGTAATGATTGAAGAAGAAACATCAAGCATGGATTTGGGAGAGGTATACAGGGGAAAGTAAAAAAATCATGGAATATTGCATGGAATGTAGGAAAGGAAAATTTTATGCCATGTCATTGTATAGAACCGAAAAAGAAAAAGAAAGTGTTTGAAACAGTTGAACTTGATTATGAAAATAACAAAGAATATCGTATAATTGAGTTTATATGTGAGGCTTGCAATAGGTATGGTGTTGAAAAGACTGAAAAAATAGAATTAAAACAAAGTTATGACAATGATAATTTTTCAAATTATCAAAGAGTATACTAAAGAATATTTATGGAATATCACATAGAATGTCGTGATAAGGACTACGATTTAATCTTAAAGGAATATAAAGAGATACCCTTGACACAAGGCAAAGTTGCCCTTGTAGATATAGAAGATTATGATTACTTAAATCAATTTAAATGGTACGCACAAAAATGTAAAAATAATTTATTTTATGTGGTAAGAAATATAAAAAAGGATGGAAAACAAATTAAATTATGTATGCATAGAGAAATAATGAAAACCCCAAAAGGTATGCATACAGACCATATAAATGGGAATGGTCTAGATAATAGAAGAAATAATCTGAGAATATGTAATAGTTCCAAAAATCAACGGAATAGTGGAAAGCATAAGAATAATACATCAGGATATAAAGGAGTATTTTGGCATAATCGGGGTAAGAAATGGCAAGCTAGCATTGGATTAAATAGTAAACTTAAACATTTAGGTCTTTATTCTACAAAAGAAGAAGCCGCCATAGCTTACAATGAAGCGGCTAAAAAGTATTTTGGTGGGTTTGCCAGATTGAACACTTTTAAGTTTTAAATAATGTATGAAAAAGTTGCTTAAAAAAATTAAAACCTTTTTACACTTATCTAAAAAAGATATTCCATCTAAGAGATTTGACATAGTAGAATTTCCTAAAAATTTAACTGTGATTGTAGGCGAAGTTTATGAGGAGAAATAAAAAAATTATGGAATATCGCATAGAATGTGAAGATAAGGATTTTGATTTACTATTAAAGGAATATAAAGAAATCCCACTTACACAAGGTAAAGTAGCTCTGGTAGATGCAGAAGATTACGAATATTTAAATCAATTCAAATGGCACGCTCATAAGTATAAAAATGGTGGTGGGTATTACGTTGCAAGAGGTATAAAAAAGAATGAAAAAAAAGTATTTATGCATCAAGAGGTATTGAAACCTCCGAAAGGTATGTATCCTGACCATATCAATAGAGATGGATTAGATAATAGAAGATGGAATTTAAGAATATGTACTACATCCCAAAATGGAATAAATAAAGGAAAACAAAAGAATAATACATCGGGGTATAAAGGTGTATGTTGGCATAAACGAGATGAAAAATGGCAAGCTAGAATTAAAGTAGATAAAAAACCTATGTATTTAGGTTACTTTAACACAAAAGAAGAAGCGGCTTTAGCATATAACGAAGCCGCTAAACAGTATTTTGGAGAATTTGCTAAGTTAAATAACTTTTAAAGCAAGGGGGGTGTAGCTTTGCCTATTTATGAATATACTTGCCAGAATTGTAATAAAGAATTTGAAAAACTTATATTAAGTATTAGCAATAAACAAGACCAGATATTATGTCCAGATTGCAATGGCTTGGCAAAAAGAAAAGAAATATACGCTACAGGTTGCAACGGTCAGTTTTTAGTGTTTTCAAGGGTTGGGTCTTAGGAAGCTTTAGTCCAACCTTTAAAAAAACCTGAAAATTTTTTAAAGGTAAAATATGATTTTTTAAAGTGTGGACAGAGAAAGAATTACATATATAGGAGGAATAGAATGGCTAAAGGCGAGAACTTATTGGAAGGTGTAAATGCAAAAGGTATTGATTTAATTGCTGATACTATCATAGAAAAATATATGCCGCAAGAACATAATAAATTTCAACAACCTTTAAAAAAACCTGAATTCGCAACCTTTAAAGATTTAAAGGATTTAGAAAAGCAAGGTTATAAAAAAGAGGGGACAGGCTTCTATAGAGATGCAGAACATCACCTTTGGAGAGTGGAGAAAGATGGTGATGAGTATAAGTTGATTAGGAATGCTGAAGAAGAAGATAATTTAAAGCAGAGCAAATTAGCAAATAAGCGGGCTATAAAAATAGTAAATTACCCACAAGGGAGTAGCATAGAAATTACAGAAGAAGAATACGAAGGTCTTTCAGCCGAAGATATAGATATTAGATGGGATGAATTAGCTGAACAATATGGTTATGATGATGAGGATAAGACGAAGATTGAACAATGGCTAAAAGAGCATAGAAAAATGAGTAAAAAAAAAGCTTTGATTAAACAAGCGGATAGAGATTGGGTGTTAGAGTATGAAAATTATATAAATTTTTTGGAAAGGGATGTAGAAACTTATCCTACTACACAAGAAGAAGCTAAAGCATTAGTAACAGAAGAATTAGAAAATATTATAGCCATTAATGGGGTAGAAGAATTACATTCTTTTGAAATAGAACTTGCGGAAGAATTAGGAATTTTCCCTAAAGAAGACATAGACAAAGAATCCAATAAGAAAGCAGATACTTCTTTTCTTGAAAATTGGTATTTAGTAGGTAATGCCTTTACTGGAGCGCAAGATGAATTATGGAATTTTGAAGACCCTTCTGGTTTAGTAACTATAATGGCTCCACATGTAATAGGAGACCAGTCCTTTATTAATGAAATTGTAGCATTAAGATGGCCCGAAGAACACGCCCATGAAATAATCAAAGCTCTTGATGAAACAAGAGAAAGAGAATTGACAGGGAAAGAAAAAACAGAGCTATTAAAAGAAATAGATAAAAATTATGCGGAGGAAGAATATGCTGGTAGTTATTTAGACAAGGCTGATAGATTAGTAGTTTATCAATTATATGGGGAAACAAAACAAAGTAGCAAACAAGCTATATCAGACAGAGAATTAAAAAAAGTAGAAGAAGTGTGGAATAGAGAGAAAAAATATTTCCCTTCCAATAACTTCGCAATTACCAATAAAATATTTCCTCCAGGGTATTCAATAATAAGTTTAAGCGAATCGGACGAATCTTATTCCCATGTTTATACTTTTACAAGGAAATCAGATGCCATAAATTTTGTTGAAAAGATGGGTGGGCAATTAGTTCAATCTAAGTTCGCAAGTAAACAAGCTGAAAAAGACTCCGAAGAAATTAAGATAGATATAAAAAAAGAGTATGAACCCGAAAAAGTAGATGAGAAAGCACAAAGAATACAATACCTTGCCGAAGTAAATACTTATATAGTCAAAGCCTTATTAGAGGCAGGAACAAATGAAGCTACAATAATAGATAAAATCCAAAGCAATTTATCTGTATCTGCCAAACAAGCCAAAGATATATATAAAGAAATTCAAAATAGACTTACTAAGAAAATGGCTAAAAAAGCTGAAGAACAGAAAATCTATAGAGATGCAGATGAATACGAAAAGGTAGTTTTAGAAGTTATACAAAAAGTAACTGATAATAAATACAATATACATCGTCCCGACTTTACGGATGAACTAGGGGTTATTAGTATAGATATTGATGATTATATGTTAGATATAGGGTTTTATCACAATGAAGAAAACGGATGGCTGTTTGGAGGAATAACAGCTTCTTATATAGCACCAGACGGAGATTGGGAAGATGCTGGTGAACTATCTGGTTATTTCGGGACATTAGCAGATTTAGAAAATACTTTGAATAATGCTATACAAACATTAGGTGAGGGAGAAGATATAAATAAAGGAGAAGATAAAGAATCAAATAAGAAAGCTGATATAGAAAAGCAAGCTATGAAAGAGCACCTTGCCGAAGCATATCAAAAGATAATGCCTCTTATTAGGGAATTAGCGGAAAAAGTGGTATTAGATGAAATGCCTTATGAAGAAGCTTCAAAGGAATTAGAAAAGCACGCTGAGAACGAGGACGCTCTTATGGAGATACTTATGGCATTAGACTTTTCTATAGAAGACTATGAGGAAATATTAAAATCAGAAACAAAAGAAAGCCCCAATTTTGATAAAAGAAGTGAAGAAATGCCGTCAAAAAAAGGTTTAGATAAGATTTATTTAAAAGAACCTCTTACTGTAGTGGAAGTTGATTACGCCAAATTGGGTCTTTCTGAGAAAGGAAAAAGTAATCTTTATTTAATGCTACCAGAAGAAATAGATACCGAAGAAAAAACAGCTTTAACAGGAAATGAGCTTACCTATGAACCTGGTGATGAATTTATATTTGATAGCATGGATTTGGTTAATGTGGGATTATTAGATTCTGATAATCGTTATATTGCTTTCTCTATAGATAAATATAATAATTTATTTACAAATAAAACAGACAAAACAGCAGAAGAAGATAGAAAAGTAGGAGATAAACTTATTGAATGGGATGAAAGTTCTATAGTAGATGGACAGGTAGAGTATATTCTTGAAGACCCCGTTAATACGTTACAAGAATACCATATTTCTGATAATAAGACTTTATTTAAAATGTGGCTGAAAGCAGATGAAAGTGCGGAAGAATTTATGAAACAGGTGGATGCACAAAATTTACGGAAGGAATTAGAAGATGCTGTAAGAGATTCAGTTTTTGAAGATTCTGACCTATTTGCAATAGCATGGGATGATGACATGGCATATTTCTCAGAAATATTACAACAAAAGAATCCTGAAGGACATTGGTATGTATCTGGTCAAGAAATGGGTTGGCAAAAAAGAGAAGGTTATAAATATGTAGATACAAACGATGGAGCAGAATTTATAAGAGAAATAGCTCCAAGAACTTCGGATTTTTCTTTTAAAATACATGATTACGGAACAGATGGTCTTTATATAAGACTATCTCATCACGATGCGCCTACAGGAGAACACATCTTCGCCGTCCCAGTTAAACCAGACGAAATAGAAAGAGAAGAAGAACAAGAAGGTGTGGAAGCATCTAAGAAAGTAGCTACTTATTTTGTATTTGATGATGCAACAGGTGGAGAAAAAGAAACAACTTTTGATGATTTTGAATATTTCGCTAAGGAATTTGGTAGCTTCTTTCTTGACAAAAGAGGGGAAGAAATCAGTAAAGAAGAAGCGTTATCTAATTTGCACGAAGTAAGTCATGTATACAATCCACAAGGAATTGGTATAGCTTGGAATGATGAATGGGATATAAAAGCATCTAAGAAAGTAGCTGGATTGAAACAGGTGGGGCATAAAAAAATAAAAAAGGAGATATAATATGCCAGATTTTAAAGTAGACTTATTGGGTATAGCACGAACATTTGTTGTATCAGACACTTCAACAGGTAAGGATTATACCGTTGTAGAAATGTGGGATGAAGCAACAGGAACTGGAGATTGGGAAGTAACTTCTCCAGAGGATGAAGCTGTGTCAGAAGAATTACAAGATACATTAATAGAAGCTGTCATAAATGCAAATATATAAGGGAGGAAGATATGTCATTATTTGACGCTATAGGAGATAAGTTAGTTACTCTTAACAAGGAGGCACAAAAACCAAAATTATCTGATATAGAGAAGACTATATTGAAGTTTTGTGTTAAAGCCCGAACTTCTTCCGAAGTAGTTGCTCTATTCCCAGCCAGAGGATATAATCCCTTAGCTACTTTAGAGAAGTTGGCTAAACAAGGATTAATAGAATTAGGAGCTAATAAATATGTAACTTCATTAAAAGGCAGAGAATTTGAACCAGTTATGGTTATGACAGCCAAAAAAGGAGATACTGGAGAAGCTTTACATGATGAACTTGAAGAAGACTATTCACCACAAGAAAAATTTAGAATAGCTAAGGAGTATCTTGAAGATATTGGACAAGATTATAATGAAGCCTCTTTGGATGGGTTCTTTTTTGACGAAGAAAATATAGCAACAGGAGCTACATTAAGAGCTTTTGCAAATGCTTATGGGATAGAGTATCCAGATATGATAGAGAAATTTGGTAGAACTGCGGAAGAAGAACTTTCATTGGAAGATAAAATAAAACAAGGAACCGAAGAACTTTTCCATGATAATGTCTACAAGGTATGGAAGATTACTACACCAGAGGCTCTCTATTCCGCTACTAAGGATATTCATAATTGGGATACCCATGATATAAAACTAAACGCAGAGATATTAGCTCCATCTCCTTTTTATGGTATATATGCAAATGATAAATTAATCTATGGGATGCGTCCATCATCAGACCCTGTTACGAAAGAAGCAATACCAGGGAATGATTTTATTATTAGTGCCAAGACCAATGATAATGTAGAATTAGAAGAATACCTTAGTATTAAACCAGTATTGGATAAAGTGGGTTTAAAATTATATGCTATGGAAGATATTGTTAAAGCAATAAAAACTTGTGTAACACGAGGCATTAAGGGGTATAATTATGAATTGGAGAACTATCCGCATCGTAAGGAATATAACTATGATGCTTTATGGAATATAATAGCGAATACCTTAGCAGAAGCAGATATACTTATTGGAGAACAATTGGCTCCTAAAACATTGGATAAACTAATTAGAGAAGGGTTAATTGAAGAAGAACAGGTGAAGTATAATTCAAAGGTAAAGAAGAAACAAGCGGAAGAAAAAAGTGATGAAAAAATAATTTCTACCAGAGAAGACTATATAATTGAGAAGATTAAAGAAGTTAATCGTGAGTTAAAAGAGCAGGATGTAGACCTTGATACGGAAGACTTATTAGATACTATAATACAAGCAATTGAAAGAGATATGGAAAGAGGATTAGATGATGAAGAGAAAGAACTGATTAAAGACATTCTTGTTTCAGGAGATAAGTATAAACCAAAACAAGCTGATACAGAGAAAGAAACATCTGAAAAAAGTGAAATGCAACAAATTGTGGATTTATATAATATTTCAAAGAAAAGAGAACTTACGGTAGAAGAAAAGAAAAGGGCAGATGAGTTATTGTATTGGGCTGAAAAAGAGCTAGGGATTAAGGCATCTGTAGAAAAGGAAGCCTATTCCAAAAAAGAAGCCCAATTTTTTACAGACTTAAACGAAGATGCCCAAGAACGCATTAGACAGAATGTTAAACAATACTTAAAAGAACATGGAGAAGTTTCTGATGATGCTTCTGTTGATGACTTCATTAATCAATATGCTGACTCCGAATCAATTTCCTTTATGTTACACAATACAGTTGATAAAGCTATAGAATTATACGCACAGAAAAAAGAAGCCTATTCTAAAAAAGATTATATTCAATTTGCTAATATAATTAAAGATTTTGGGGATACTGTACCAAAAGAAGAATTGATAGATAAATTAATAGAAATTTTTAAAAGAGATAACTCCTCTTTTGATGAGGATAGGTTTAGAGAATATCTTGTGTCTGAAAAAAGGTATAAAGAAAGAGGAGCAGAAACATTAGATGATAAAAACAAACATTATACTGAATGGTGGAAAAATCTAAATTTAGTAGAACGTGGTGAAATATTAGATAAACTTGGGATAACCGATGAAAACGAATTAGAAGAATATATCCATTTAGATTTAATGGATTATGAAGAAAATATGCAAAAAGCTATTATAAAAGAATTAGATAGGAAATTGCCAAAAGATTCTAAAAAATGTAAGGAGGATTCTATGCCAAAGGATACCAAAGAAGCTTTTAAGGAAGAAAGCAAACAAGGTAAAAAAATTAAAGCAGAAGAACCAGAAGAAGAGTTTGAAACAGATGAAGAAGAAAGTATTGAAGAACCAGCCGAAGCAGAGGAAGATGCAATAAGAATAGCTGAGGATTACTTTAAAACATGGGCAGATAAAGAAATAACCTTAAAAGATATTCATAAAGACTTGCATAAAGAATACAAAGGTAAAGTAGTAGAAGAAGTCCTTGACGCTCTGTTAGAAATGATAGATAGTTACATATCTGAATTAGAACCTAAGCAATAAGGAGAGATAAGATGTCAAAAACGCAATTGAATCTATTTGATAATTTAAGCGAAAAATTCCAAAAGAAGCTGAAAAAGATTACTTATAAGACTTCTAAGAAAGATAATCTTTCTTTAAAAGGCTGGCTACTATCTTATAGCAATATGGACGAAGAACCTCTCACAAATAAAAATGTGTATACTAAAGTTATAGGATTTGTAAATGAGTTCTTTTCCGATTATGAACTACCAGGCAGGACAGAAATCAAATTTGATAGATTGCGTAATGCTTCTTATGTGGATAATACTTTTGAGGCATTAGATTCAGCAGATGTAGCTTTAAATGTAGAGTTCCTAACATTGTCTGGCATTAAAGTCCGAGCAGAAATGACTGTCCCTGTTAAAAATGGGGAATTTGTAGAACCTTCTGTATTATTCATTAATGGCAACTCTCGTATCATTTCTCAGACTACCCTTGATGATATAACCAAAAAAGGAACTTTTACAAGACAATTGTTTAAAAATCCAGAAGATATAGTAACTCCTGAAATGCTAAAAAGCTATCAAGACATAGAACTTCCTGTTGTTAGTATGGGTATGTATAGCGCAAGCAAAGATATAATGAATAAAGTAGCTGATTACCAATTAGATAAAAGTGTGGATAAACGAATCCAAGCCATACGATTTGGGACTCCTGAATTAAATACTGTTAATACATATGTAATTAACTACGAGAGTAAAATTGCTGAAACAAATCAAAACTGGAATTATGATGACTTATATGACTATGTTGTTGCAGGTATTAAGAAAGAAGGGATGTCTATAGACAGCTTTGAAGTGAATCGGTTAATCAGCAAAGCATTATTTAGGTCTAATCAAGATACACATAAAGAAGTAATAAAGACGGAGAAGAAACAAGAAAAAGAATACCTTGTTACTGTTCTTATTGATGATGACATAGAATTAGAAACTAATGTATGGGCAGATTCCGAAACAGAAGCAATGGATAAAGCTGACGAATTAATTAGAGAAAGAGATATGAGGGATTTTGTAGTAAAATATGAAGATTCAACAATTGATGTTATTAGAGTTATAGAAGCATCTAAGAAACAAGCAGAAGAACAAAAAGATTATACTTTTGTTTCCCCAGAAGAAACAGAAGAAATACCTTTAATGTATTATTTTTATGAATATCCTGAGCATAAAATTCTTGATGAAAATAATAATTATATTGCAGGGTATCAACTTGTAATTTGGGAAGATAATAATTATATAGTTACACTTCAACCTGATGTAATTGCTGACAAAATAGCATCAGGAGAAATTAATTTATATTGGGAGCAAGATGCACATAATGCTGATATACAATCCCCCACAGTATGGAAAGATTATGGAAAGAAAATAAGTAATAAAAAAGAAGCGGAGATTGATGAAAATGATATAAGTATTACTCCGACAAGAGAAGGATTTCTATTTGAATACAGAACTCCCGAAGATATTGTAATAAAACAACATTATATTGGTTATGAAGATAAAGAAGAAATGATGGCAATGTTCTTGGATTACATACAAGAAGAAGAACAGAAATATGGATTAGAGGATATTAAAGAATCAAAAGTAAGTATGACAGAACTTCTCGCTGGCAACGATTTAAAAGAAGGTGATGAAGTTAAGGTTGTATACTCTCCCGATAATATAGCTTACGGAAAATTAATCAAGATTATGGATACACCAGAAGGCACAACAGGGCAGGTAGATTTTGTAGAAGCCAGTGATGTTGTAGATATAGAAAAAATATTTAAAGCTAATAAGGAATCAAAAATAGCGGGCAAGTTTAGTCTTGAAGTTCTTTCTACTGATACGAATAAAAGTGATGCGGTGTTTTCTGAATTACAAAAAGTAGTTGAAGAAATGAAACGCAAAAATCCTAAAGGATGGTTGGAATCTTGGGAATCAAGACAAGATACAATTGCTTTAGAAATCGCTGAAAAATTAAACTTATATTTTGATGCTCGGAATAACACCCTGTATTTTTGGGATAAAATGTTAGGGGAAAATTATATAGAAGAGTATATAAAACAAGAACCCACTAACAAAACTTCTCAGACTGATTCAAAAAAGTTTAATGTTCAATATAATGTTGGTAAGGCAAAGTATGTTGTTAATTTCCACGATGGAGTAAGTAAACACAAAGATGGCAGTGATTTTTATGGTATTCGTATTTTTAAGAATATAAAAGATTTTGAACAATTTCAACAAAAATTATTATCAGAGGGTTATAAAGAGGCAAAAGTAAGTATGAAAGCAAATAAGGAAGCTAGTCAAATACAATTCTATAAATGGAAGAAAGCCACAGGCGAACCTGACCAAGATTATGCCCATGCTTTCTTTGATGCAATAGTTAAACAATTAGAAGAAGCTGGAATAGCAGGAGCTACCCATAAAGAGTTTGACAAATACCAAGGAGTATATTTAAGAGTTCCTGACGTAGATACCTTTTGGATAAAGGATATTTTTTATCGTGGGGATAAAGCAGAAGAAGATATTAAAAAACCTTATACTAAAGCAACTTTAATAGATATAGAAGGCAATACAGGGTCTGCAAGTAAAGGGGATTATTTTACTATGCCCGATAATTATATACTTGAAGGGTATACTTTAGAATTAACTAAACAGGATGGAACTGTAGAAACGATTGAAAATCCTACAGTAGGCCAATTACCTGATATAACAGAAGTGATGTCTACTTTTACATATAAACCAGGAACTACAACAGAAGTTTATGTATTTACACCTGAGCATGACCCCGATGTAGAACTTGAAGTTACAAATAAAGAAGGGATTGTAGATGCCCGTGAATTAATAGAATATTGTAAGCCCTTTTTTGAAGAAGGGTCTTCGGATATATTAGTATCTTCTAAAAAACGAGGGATGGAGGATGAAACTTTAAAAGAAGTAGCTAAAAAATTATTAGATGAGGGTTATATATATCAAGACCAGTATGAAGAAGCAATAAAAGAAATTGATGAAGGAACTTCACCCGATATTTTTGAAGTTGTTGATGATGGCACTGTTTATGTTCATGGGGCTGGTGCGTATCCTTGGGTATTAAAAAATTATATCAAACAATCTAAAAAAGCAGACGAAGAACAGCCAGAAGATATTATTTTTAAACAAGTGCTTCCTGTAGAAGAATATTATGACCTTGACGATTTAATCGGAGCGATTAATTTAGCTATAGAAGCTATAAAAGCTAATCCTGAAAATTATGCACTTGAAGTTGGAATAGCGGTATATCTATTAGATACTATATCTCCTGAAACAACGGGAAAGTATCAACCAAGTGAAATATTAGATTTCTTTAGGATTACTACGCCAGAAGATGCTGAATTTGTTTGGGAAGTAATAGATGATGTAGCAGAGAAAGTTAGCGATGATTTAACTAAAAAACTATCGGGAAAAATACCTGATAATGTTAATTTATTTTTTGGCCACCATGATATATCAGGCGACTATGGATTATTAATGGTTTACGAAAATGCTATAAAAGAAGAATTTGATAAGACAGTTGCAGAAAAAACAGGGACAGGTTTTAAAAATGAGGAAGAATATAGAGTAGCTCTTACCGAAGCAGAAAAACTTATTAGTCTTGACCCTGAACCCGAAACTAAAGAAGGTAAGCGATTGAATTTTCTTGCCAATCTTATAGAAGACTATGAGAAGAAAACATTTGACCTTAGTGGAGAAAAGAAAGAATCTGGTTATATTTCAGAAGATAGAACAGAAGGCAGACCTCCCACAAAGGATAATTTAGCTGGGGGTAGTTCAGAGGAATTGATGGATGCTATTGTTGGGGATAAGGAAGAAAACTGGGGGTCTGAGATTGATTGGGAAGTTCCTGGTGAAGAAGGAGGTATTCCTTGGGGTTCAGGGGAGTATATGATAGATACGAACCTTGACCCATTTAATGATTCAATGGCTATATTAATCTTTGATAACATGATGTCTTTAGAATGGGGAGAAAGTTATGGTGAACAATATGCCTTTGAAGATGCTATGGACAATACGGGAATTTCAAAAGAAGAAGCCGAACAAATATACGATGCTCCAAAAGTTTTTCAAACCGTTTATGATGAATTAGCAAAAACCAAAAGAGGACAGTATGTTATAAATGAGTATAAAAACGATTTTGAACTTGTTGGAATTTTAGAAGATGGAAAAAAAGAAGGTAGGAAACAAGCTCAAGAATCGCCTATACCAGAATTTGTAGAATCTTACATAGAAGAAAATCCTACGTATGAAATCATGGATTATGGAGATGATTGGATACTTGCGGTTGAATCTGGAACTCTAAAAGCAGTTTTTGCGTATGGTTTTGACACTGAAGGATATATGGAAATGCATAATTTAGCGGATGTGGGAAAGGATTATCAGGATATATTTAAAAATGCTATTGAAGAAAACAATTTAGAAATAGAAGAATATAGTATGCAGGAAGAGGATAATATAATATCTTATGATACATTGGTGGAAAAGGAATTAAATACAAGTAAAAAGGCTATTGAATTTGTTCCTTCACAATATACTAATTTAAACTTAGTTAAAGAACAAAATCCATTTAATAAAAATTTAAAATACAAAGTAACTTATAAACTAAAAGCGTATAAACCAGAGGATAATGATAAGATTGTTCCATTAGAAGAACAAAATGAAAATGAAAAATGGTTTAAGACTTTAAAAGAAGCAGAAGAATTTATTGATTTTCATACCACGCATTATCTTAATGACTGGGGACAAGGTAGTTGGCGTAGAATTGAATGGAATAAACAAGCCCTATGGAAAGATAAATTACAGAATGTATATGAATCTTTAGAAGAATTTAAACAATATGATGAAATGTATGGTTTAATAGAAAGACTTGGATTTGACAATGCAGAAGAAGCATGGGAAGCAAATCCTATGATACAAGGCACAGTATACCCAGAAGATTATAAAGTTGTAGGGGAAAATAATGAATAAACAAGCTCTTTCAATCCGAGATGTAACAGGCACAAGCACTATATCCTTTTCTACAAAAGAGTTATTAGACTTATTTGGTTTGCCTGATATGTCTCCAGAAGATATGTATTATATGGATTATTGGCCATCAGATGAAGACCTTTTAGGAACAACATCTTTAGATATTTCTTGGGATGATGAACAAGAAGTATGGTTAGATAAAACAGGCGCACCATTAAAAGAAGAAGTTATTGATGAAATAAAAACAGCTATTATATATGCTATGGAATCACAAACTATGGCTAATTATACTAAAAGAGTTCAAGGTGCTTTAGAAGAAATATTGGATATATTCGCTAATTTTGAATATGAGTATGATTTTATTAATGAAACTGGTTCTTATGAAGGAATGCAGGGGACAGCTACAGGCATAACAAATGTAATGATAGATTATGATACTACAACAATAACTACAGATAATGATTTAGTTCATGTAATAAATACTTGTATTACAGGGGTAGGATTATTTAATGTAGATGAAGAATTAGAGGGTGATGAGTACTTTGCGGATTACATTCAATCCAGATTTCATTGGTTAAAGTCCTATTGGGAAATATTCGGGACAAGAATGCCTCAACCTGATTTGGAACATATTGAAGATTTTGATGGTAACTATTTTAAAGACTTGCTTAAAGATATAGAAAAAACTTTTAATGTAAGTATAACATAGAGGTATAATAGTATGAATGATATAAGAGTATGGGAAAAAGGTGGTGGACATGTTGATTTTGATACAGAATCAGGTTATTTTTCTGCTGATGAACCAGGTTGGTGGGGGCCTGACGACTTCACTTTAGTAGGTATCTATTCATTAATGGGAGATAAAGCAAAGGATTTCAACCAATTTGTAGATGACATAATGGAAAAGATACCCGAAGAATATCAAGATAAAATTGTTATTGAACCGACAACTACCGATTTGTTTTGGGTATATTTCGGTAATGGATATTATTTCTCTTTAACAGGCCAACATGGGCAAGAAAGTCCTTGGGATTATTATATATTAAATGAAGAAGAACGTGAAGAATACTATGTAACTTATGATAATAAAGCAATGGAGCAAGCTGTGGATGATTTTATACTTGAAAAATCTACAGGCAAAGCTCCCGAAGACTTGGCAGAAGATAGTAAGTATAAAGATAAATGGTATGAAGAATTTATAGATTATGCTATTAATACCCTTGAATTTGAACAGGTAAAAATGTAAAGGAGGTAATACATGGAGTGGAACGAAGACGCAGTTAAATCTGAACTAATAACAAATTTTGGTGAAGATTTTGCAGAAGAAATAGCAGAAAGTCTAAATTTAGATTCTGGCAGATACGCCGATTGGGGCGAGGCTGGAAGCGTTACAATAGATGGAACTGAATACAATATCATTAAAGATGAAGATGAGGCAGAAAAAATAGCAACAGCACATGTTACACAAGACTTAGAAGAAGAACCTTCATTATTTACTCAATCTTGGTTGCAAAGTTTTGTATCTATCACAGATACAGACAAAAGCATAATGGTTAGTGAAGAAGAATATAATGTTAGAGAAATGGTAGAAGAACAAGCCGAAGACGAAGAATTTGAATCTGATGAAGAAAAGAATGAATGGGTTGAGAAACGAGTAGAAGAATCTTTAGAAGAATTTGAAAAAGCTTTGGATGACCCTATAAATTATTTTGTAGAAGAACAAGGGATGTATTCCACTGAAGATTTAATGAAACAAAACTGGATAAATATAGATATAAATGCCGCCGCTGAGGATGCAGTTAGCTTAGATGGCTGGGCGCATTTCATTAGTCTTTATGATGGACATTATGAAACCACAAAAGGTGGATTAGTTTATTTTAGGGAATGAACTATATGAATAATAAAGAACAATTCCAAAATGAATTGAGAGAAACTTGGATACAAGTAGATGATAATTTGGATAAAGCTACATCAGCTTTATTAACTATGTTAGAAAAACGGTCTTCTAATAAGAGAAAATATTTCTTCATATGCTGTATTAAAGAAGCATCTGAACTATTAAATGTCTTATCAGATAAAGCATGGCAATTATTGGAAGAATTGGAAACACAAAAGATTGTAAAAGATTTAAAAAAACAAAAGAGAATATAAGGAGAACCCATGAGAAAATTTTTAACTATTATGTTCTTATTAATGTTTTTAAGTATATCCATAGCTTATGCCATAGATAAAGTAGCTCCGAAACCTCCAACTAATGTAAGAATTGTGGAAAATAAATAATGCTAACAGGAATTTTTATAGGATTGTTAGTAGCGGTGGTGATAATAGTAATACTTTACGGTATATACAAATTTTTACAATGGATATTAAGTGGATGGTATATATGAAAGAAACTTTACTATATAGTAAATTAAAATAGGAGGAACTTATGAAAAGGATATTATTAAGAATACTTGTCGGATTTTTCATAGGATATAGTTTATCTACTGTGTTAGTGTTAGTAGCCTTTTCCGCTTTACCAATGACTACTAAGTTAGCATGGAACGCTCCAACAACAACAGTAGACGGCCAACTTATTAATGCGGATACAGCCCTTACTGGCTATACATTATATTGTGGAAGGTCTTCACATATATATACAATTACAAAACCTACAGGTAATTTAGCAGTAGAGTATAAAGTAAGTGATATTCCTTTAACAGGGGGTATGTGGTATTGTGTGGTTACAGCCTCAAACAAATATGGTGAATCAGGATACAGTAATGAAAAAGGATTTGATTTAGACATGATTACTCCAGGTGCAGTAATAAATTTATCTGAATAGGAGAGTTAATATGAAAACATTTGTATTATGTCTACTCTTACTTATAACATCAGAAGTATCTTTCGCTTTTACAGGCACTCGGACTATTGTATATGATGAGCCTGAATCACATAATGACGGAACTGCTTTGACTGATTTATCCCATATTTCTATTTATTACTTTAATGACGGTATTCCAGTTAAAGCTACAGATGTTCCAGCATCAAAGCCGACAGGCGGTGGAAAGAATATTATAGCAGAAGTTGCTTATACAGTGCCTTTCGGCACAACAGATATATCTTTCTATGCAATTGGAGTGATGGCATCAAATAAGGAAACACCTGAATCTAACACAGTTGTGAAAAAGGTAATAATGCCTTCTACACCAGGAGGTTTACAATGAAATACAAGAAGAAAAGTAACGGCAATAAACACAGAAGGTAAAAAAGGAATAGATGTATTAGTTGTAAATCCTTAAAGATATGAAAAAGATACTTATATTTTCCATTTTTATACTACCTTTTGTTATTGCGTTTGGTATTCAAGAAAAAAGAAGAGGAGATAATACTGTTAAAGTAAGATGGGAAAATGATAAAGGTAAGAGTGGGGAATGTATTATAACAAATCCAAATCCCGATGATTATCAAGGTGATTGTAGTAATATTCCTCTCCAATACGGAGAAAACATTGTAACTATAAAAATGATTGATGAAAAAGGACAAGTTAAATCTGGAACTTTTCTAATAACTTACGATAAAAATGGGAAATCAAACATGATACAATTTAAACAAGAAAAGAAATTTTAACCTAAGAAAGGAGAGAATTATATGAAAAAACTATTTTTAGCTTTATTATTTGTAATGCTGTTACCATTAACATCTTATGCGATTCAAACAGGAACGGTAACTCTACACTATGACGAACCAATAACTAATTTAGACAATAGTCCATTAACTGATTTAGACCACATATCTATTTATTATTTTTCAAATAATGTGGCTGTATTATCAGTGAACGTTCCTGCAACAGCTTTAACAGGAGGTGGCACAAGTGTAACTGCAACAGCACCTTATTCTGTTGCAGATGGTATTGTTAGTGTATCGTTTTACGCCATAGCTGTAGATACATCGGGAAATCAAAGTGGGAGGTCAAATATTGTTAAGAAAAGCATAGTTATAACGAAGCCTCGTGCTCCGATGCTTGCGCCATAGAAAAGAGGATGATATGGCATATGAAATTGTTAGCGTTTGTTGTGGAGGAAAAGTAGTGATAAAAACAACTGTAGCCCCTAATAGTTCAGATAATATTGGCATGGCTTATTATGAATGTTGTAGTTGTGGGCAAAGTTGCCATATTAGACAACAAGAAACCGATAAATAGGAGGACATTATGGATTTACTTTATGTTATACTTATAGGAATCGGTTGTTTTAGTGCGGGAGTATTTTTAGCTGGAAGAATTAAAGGGATACTTGGTATGATAATCTACTTTCTAAGAGGAGGAATACACTGATGAAAAGATTATTTTTACTACTATTAATAACTTTGTTTCTTACATCATCTGTTTACGCTTTTTCAGGAACAATAACTTTAACATATAATGAACCGACAACCAATGTGAATGGAACAGCTTTGGATAATTTAGACCACATATCCATTTATTATTTTAAAGATAATGTTCCTGTAAAAGCTATAGATATTCCAGCGACTAAACCAACAGGCGGAGGAACAAATCTTGTTGCTACGGTTCCTTTTACAGTAGCAGATAATATTGTTAATATATCTTTTTATGCCACAGCAGTAAATAGTGCTGGTGTAGAATCTTATAGGTCAACTGTTATTAAGAAACAAATCAAGCAAACTGCTGGAAATTAACTTTTGGGAATGCCCATATATGGATTATGAAGAAGGAGAAGATGAACGCTTATATATGTGTAAACATCCTAAAGGATATGGTTGTTGTGATTTAGATAATAAATGGGGGAATAAAACTGCGGATTGCACCTTACTTGATTTAGAGAAGATGGAGGATTCAAAATGACAACATCTACAAGATTTTTATTACTTAAAAAATTACTTTTAATAGCTTTTTTACTATTTCTTACTACCGCACCAGAAGCAGGTGTATTAGATTGGTCAAGATTAACTATATCCTATCCTCCAGAAATAGATATATCTTTGGTTAAAGGACATAAAATACTCTGTGGAACTTCGTCTGGAAATTATACAATGGAATTTGATTTACCAATGCCTTCTTTAGTTATGATGCTTAAACCTAAAATGACTGGAACTGGAACTTATTATTGTATATCAAAAGGATACTTTGAAGGAGGTGTATTAAATAGACAATCAAGCAATGAAGTCCAATTCTTTTTGGATTACCGAGTACCTACACAGCCTAACTTTACTTCATAAAGGAGATACTCAAAAGTGAAAATTTTGTTTTTATGTAGAAAAAATAATACTAACTATGGAAGAACCTATGGATTGGATAATTCAGCTAAATTTGTTTCCAATTGTTTGGATGGTATGAAAGGTATAACATCCGAGATTGTTGTTGTAAATGACTCAAATGACATTGATAGAGAAGTAACTAAAAGAAATCCTAAAATTGTTATTTTAGAAGCTCTATGGGTTACCCCAGAAAAAATGAAGGAATTACTTTCTATTCCAAGACATGCTCAAAGAATATGGGTTATTCGTATTCATAGTCTTTGGAGTTTTCTATCACAAGAAGGTATGGCATTAACATGGTTAAATGGGTATAGATTTATAGATTTCCCTCATTTTTATCTTGCACCTAATACAGAAGAAATGACTCAGGATATATCGGATATATTAAAATTAAATAGTGTATATTTGCCTAATATATATTGTCCACCAAAATATCCCAAACAAAAAATAGGCAAGAAAAATAAAAATGAAATACATATTGGATGTTTCGGAGCGGTTCGCCCATTGAAAAATGTTTTTACCCAGGCAATAGCGGCAGTTAAATTTGCCGATGATTTACAACTAAATTTGCATTTTCATATTAATGGGTATAGAATTGAACAGTGGGGAGAGCAGAATTTTAAAAATATTCAAGCACTATTTGACGGGCAAGAACAACATTATTTAATTAAGCATACTTGGCTATCTCACAAAGACTTTAATACTTTAGTTCGTCAAATGGATATGGGTATGCAGATTTCTTTTTCAGAGACTTTTAATATTGTTGCGGCGGACTTTGTTTTTAATAAAGTGCGGATAGTTGTATCTGAGGATATTTCATGGGCTCCTGATACAATTAAAGCGTATACTCCTAATTCAATTAAAAATATTGTTGAAAAAATGGGTGAAATACATAGTGCTTCAAAACGACAATTGACTAAATTATGCTTAGATAGTCTAAAACAACATAATGAAAAAGCCATTAAATGCTGGAGTGATTTTATTGGAAGTGTAGAATAACCATATTAGTTGAGTGAACCAACCAGATGGAGTGAATCATTGTATAAGAGAGACCCATATATTAAGAATGAATCAAGTTCCTAGAGAGAACCATAAAATGGGAGTGAACCATGCAAAAGGAGAGTACCATAATTCGGGAGTGAATCACAACACAAGAAAGAACCAAGTAAAAAGAATGAATCAAGGCAGAGGAGAGAACCAGAGGAATGGAATGAATCATATATTATGAGTGAATCAAGGTGCGTGAGAGAACCAAATAATGAGAATGAACCATTTGAAAGGAGAAGTACCATAACTCGTGAGTGAGTCAATATATGTGAGAGAACCAACAATGCAGAGAAACCATTTGATATGAGAGAACCATGTAAATGAAGTGAATCAACATGAGTGAGAAGAACCAGAGGAATTGAATGAATCATAAAATAAGAGAGAACCACAAAACAGGAATGCTTAATTAAGGGAAGGAGCTATATATGTCAGAAATATTATTTTTTATATGCGGTGTTATAGTCGGTGCTATAGTAATGGCATTAATCAGTAGAAAAAATCAACAGTTAATTGAAAAAGCATACCAAGAGGCAAAAGCAAAGTATGAAGAATTAAAACAGGGGAAAGGATAAAACGCATGGAACAAAAAGATGAAATGATTATTGTTGAAGAACCTGCTTTTAAAGTGGGTGATACAGTAATAGCTACTGGGTATACAGTTTATACAGGAAAACCCACAGATAATGACTATGTAAAGTATGGGTTTAAAAATGCACAATTTGTATTGATGATGGGAACACTTGTAGATTTGGATGATAAAATTGCTACGATAAAAATAAATGATGTAGATTGTGTTTTTGATACTAATAAAGTCGTATTATATGAGGATGAATTGTATAATAGAGTAAAGAGTTTATACGATGAATATGTTAAAAAATCTATGAAGATAGATACTATTATAAGTGATATAAAAACCATATTGTATTAACCACAAGGGAGGAGTGAACCTTATTGTGCGAGTGAATCACAATACATGAGAGAACCAATACAACAGAATGAACCACAGTTTATGAGCGCACCACATCAAGGGAGTGTTTTTAAAGGAGTATAAATGGAATTAGGCGCAACAGGAAAGTTCCCAAGAGGAAAAATAACAGAGAATGATGAAGGAGAATTAAAAATTGCCATTGGGGTGAAAGATAATACCATAATTGTAGATTTTGGCAAACAAGTCTGTTGGTTAGGTTTAGATAAACAAAGCGCACTTGAATTAGCTAACATACTTATTAAACATGCTAATAGTATGAAGGAGGAATAGATGTATTTCCAAAGGATAGACAAACAGAAAATAGGTGCTGGGGGGTCTTATACCTTCACAGACGATTTACACGATATACCTTTTAAAGACTTAACTATTAATATCAAACCAGAAGGTAGTGTAACTTATACTTATAATATTAAGATTGGAGGAGCATCACAAGCAAGCAGTAGTGCTTCTGCTGGAGTGCTGACTACCTATAACAACACCTCCATACTCCCAGCGAATCAACCAAATGCTAATTGGACTAAAGGAAGCGATGCAGGATATTTTTTAAATGATAGCACAAATGTAGGTTGGCCAGTAACAGCAGAAATTACCAATACAGGAGCGACAGCAGAAATGTTTACAGTATCCTTCACATCCGAAGGTGTGAGGATGGTGAGATAATGTCTCGTTGGCTTTTATTTGAAACCCACACTAAGAACAGAATCTTGGAAAAAGTTAGTTAAGGAAACTATATGAGTTTAGAAACTTTTGCACCAGATACAGCCCATCGTAGCCCCGATAGTGTATATTGGGCTATCGCTAATGGAAGAATAGAAGGAGCAAGTTATCATGTATTATCTTCTTATAAAAAAGGCATTTCCACTTCTGTATTGGATGACATATCACTAATACCTGGAACAACTGTTGTTCCATATCCAAATGGACAGCAATTAAGGGTAGTCAGCGATTCTGCCCAAGACAATCCATCAGGAACAGGCATTAGGCAAATTAGAATACATTATCTTGATAGTGATTATACTGAACAAACAGAAACACTTGCAATGAGTGGATTAACTCCTGTCAATACAGGAGCAACTAATATTTATAGAATATTGGGGTTTCATTCTACAAATAGCAATTGGAGTGTAGCGGCTGGCAATATTAGTTTAACAAACATTGCAGGAACAGTTACTTATGATTATATTGAAAGCGGTGGAAATCAAAGATTAACTTGTCATTTCACTATTCCAAATGGTAAAATTGGACTTATAACAGGATGGCAAGCAACATCTGTAAAACAAGCTATGTCGGTAAGATTGCGAGCCACAAGAGACCCTGACACAGGTGAATTATTATCAGGGACTTTTATTTTTCACGATGTTGTTAATTTAAGCAATAGTTCATCAGGACAAATTAGGTTCACTTGTCCTATTAAATGCGAAGCAAGAACGGATGTTAAAATATCTGCTTTAGCTGGAACAGCCAACGGGGATTGTTCGGCTTCATTTGCAGTAGTTGTAATGAACGCATAGAGGATAAGGAAACAAAACAATTTTTAGGATAATGGAAAGGAGATTATATGTCAAAGAAAAAGAAATCTTATCAAGCCTTCGCAACATCTAAAAGAAATAGGTTATATTCTTATTTTCCTGACCTTCCAGATAAAAGAGACCATTATTATACACATGATTGGACTTTAGCAACACTTCCATCAGATGTAGACCTTTCGCATGGAATGACGAAGGTAGAAGACCAGTATTCCCTTGGAAGTTGTGTAGCACATGGCGTTACTGCCTTAATAGAACATTTGGATTTTATTAATGATAGAAGATACTTAAATCGTTCCAGATTATTTCTATATTATGAAGGCAGAGTTTTGGAAGGAACAGTTAAAGAAGATTCGGGATTATATATTCGGGATGGCATTAAAGTAGTTGTTAAACAAGGCTTACCAAAAGAAACTTTATGGCCGTATGATATAAGTAAATTTAAACTTAAACCCACAGTTAAAGCCTATGAAGATGGTATTAAGCATCAAGCTCTTGAATATCAAAGAGTAGACCAAACTCGTTTAGATTTTCTTTCAGCTTTAGCTCATGGGTATCCGATTGTTTTAGGTTTTTCTGTATATGAATCATTTGAAACAAATGCAGTGTCCAAAACAGGGATAGTTCCAATGCCTTCAATTAGTAGGGAATCAATGCTTGGTGGGCATTGCGTAGTTGCTTGTGGGTATGATTTAAAACATTCTGCTGGTGAAATGGTGCTATGTAAAAATAGCTGGGGAACAAGATGGGGAACACTTCCACCATCTAAACGGTCTCGTGGATACTTTTGGATGCCATTAGCATATCTATTAGACGGAGATTTGGCGGAAGATTTCTGGATTGTAAAAGCTGTAGAAAATATAAAATGAAAATTTATTCCCAAAATGCATTGGATAAGTGGCCATTTGAAGATAATTCTATCCAAGTAATTATAACTAGTCCTCCTTATTGGGCCTTGCGAAAATACCATATTCCCGATGTCCTTGTAGGAGGTAATAAAGACTGCACCCATGAGTTTAGTATAATTCATAGACCATTACGAGATACCAGTGGTATGCCAAGCGACAAGTCTATATTAGCTGTTAAACAAATAGAGGGGGTTGAAAGCACACGTAATATTTTTTATAGTGTTTGTAAAAAATGTGGATGCTGGCAAGGACAATATGGAATTGAACCTACTTTTATTGGGGAACACTCTTATATGGCACACACTAAGTTATGGATGCAGGAAGCTACTCGTTGTCTTAGAGAAGATGGAATTTTATTCATTAATGTATCGGACAGTTATTATAGTGGAGGAAAGGGAACTAAGGTCAAAAATAGCGAATATAAAAACAAATGCAAATGTTTAATTCCAGAACGCATTGCAATTATGGCTGTAGATGAACTGGGGTTAATACATAGGAATACTATCATATGGCATAAAATCAATCATATGCCACGTAGCGTTACCGATAGATTTACGGATTCTTATGAACATATTTTAATGCTTGTAAAGAACCAAAAATACCAATTCTTTTTAGACCCGATTCGTGAACCGCATAAACAAGTATCTATTGATAGGTTAAAAAGAGCAATAAGTAATAATAACAAATGGGTTAATGGAGCATCAGGGCAAACTAAAATGGGATTAAGTCAACCAAGAGAAAATACAAATATAAAAGAAGATGTTCCTAATGAGGATTTATTTGATAATTCAAGTAAGATAATAGTTATCCCTGAAAACGGTGATACTCTTAAAGGGAAAAATCCAAGTGATTTTTATACTGAAGGTGTAGATGATGTTTTTGAAATAGCTACCCAGCCTTTAAAAGAAAAACATTTTGCCGCTTTCCCAGAGAAGCTAATACGCAGATTGATATTATGTTCTACAAAAAAGGGGGATATAGTATTAGACCCTTTTGCGGGTTCAGGAACTTCTTTAAAAGTAGCTGAAGAATTAGACAGGATAGGATGCGGAATAGAACTCGGTTATCAAGATATACAAAATAGACGATTAACTAATATTCAAAAAGAACTGCCTTTTGAATAGAAAAGAAAACTATAATGAAAAGTAACTTAACTTATCGCATATCTAAGAAATGTAAAATTTGTAAAATAAATCAAGTAAAACCCGCTTTATTTGAAAAGATACATGAATTGCGCTTTAAAGATGGCTATACTTTAGAGGAACTTGTAAAATATATCAATACAGATTTAAATACCAAAAAATATAATTTGATGAATTTTTCTTCTCATTTTAAATCCCATATTCCGATAGAATTAAAAGCTAAATATGAGATGCAAGTTCAAACAAAAGAAACTGCTCTTAAAGCAGAGGAGAGAACTGTTACAGATGAACTGCGTCAAAAGGCGGAAAAACTTGTTGCAGGTAAAGTAGACTTATATAAAAACTTAGAAGAAATATATAAAACATTGGAAATTAGATTCAGAGTTTTTGATGAAATGCAGGGAAAAATAATGCATGGATTTAATATAGACGGATATACAGCCATAACGAAGGAACTTAGAGCCTGTCTTGTAGAATTAAATAAAATGAAACAATCTCAAGCACTTATTAAGATTGCCATAGATTCTGTTATGAAAAATTATACTATAGGAGCTTTACAAGGTATACATAAAGAATTAGAATTATTAAGGAATACTTTAAAATATTATATTAAAGACAATGCTGTAGTATCAACAATGTTAGATAACATTAAAGAAAATGTCGGAACACATTTTTCGGAATCATCCAAATCCGCATTAAAGACAGTAAAGGAATATTTGAATTAAAGATGCGTGATGAAGAAGTATTTGATACAAAAAGATGGTTGACGGCACAAACTAAACGAGAGATATGGCGAGAATTTATTTTTAATATTGCAATGAAAAGAGCAAAGACAGGAAATAAAAGAGCAGGTGAATATTTGAAAAAGAAATATGGTATTGTAGGACTGTGGATTAAAGAAACAGTCGTGAAATTTTAAAATTATGAAAGCTAAATTGAATACAATTTACCAGAAGAAAAATCAGATTTTGCTCTTGCTTCTAAGGCGTGGGGTTGGGCAAATACTCTTTGGGAACTAGACCAAAAATTGCGGGCTTATCAAAAATACGACCATCAACTTAAAACTGTGAATGAAGCGATAGAAGATATAAGAAATAAACTACATGAATTTATGGAAGAAAATGGGGTAAGTTTTGAGGATATGAATTAAATGGAACGTGCGAAAGTATTAAAATTTGAAATTAATTATAAAGAAGTTGAGTGTTGTATGACTTGTGCTTATGCTACAGATGATGTAAAATTACGATTAGAATTAGGCATGGGGGCATACAGATGTGCAATGCTTACAGAAGAACAACAAAATAATGTTGTGTGGGCATATTGTTGTTGTGATTTATATGATTCTTGCGCTGAGGATTAAGTATGACTAATTGGCAAATATTTAATCAAGATATACTTGAATGGTGCAAAAGTTATACGGGGGAGAAATTTCATGCAATTTTGTGTGACCCCCCATATGAACTTGGTTTTATGGGTAAAGATTGGGATAAGTCAGGGATTGCATTTAATCCTGAAACATGGAAAGCACTTGGAGAACATTTACATGACGGGGGTTTTGGGTTTGCATTTGCAAGTAGTAGGGGATGGCATAGAATGGCGGTAGCAATAGAGGATGCTGGTATGGTAATCCATCCAACTATCTTTGGTTATGTTTTTGGGAGTGGCTGGCCAAAAGCTACGAGGATAGACCATCAGGTGGAAGCGTTATTTAAATTAGGAAAAACCAATCCACAAGCAATGCGACAAATACGAATGGGAAAAGATTACAAACCAACAGGACAAAAAGATTATAAACTCGGAAGAAAGTTTTCCAATGAAATAGAAAATGATGACCATAATCCCGAATTATCAGATGAAGCCAAACGTTGGTCAGGACACCGATACGGGTTGCAGGCGATTAAACCAGCATTGGAGCCGATAATCATGTTCCAAAAGCCCTATAAAGGTAAATCTATACAGAATATTATAGATACAGGAGCGGGAGCATTAAATATTGCCTTGTCAAGAATTGAAGGTGAGAATCAAACTGTTTCTGACAAAGGGCGTTGGCCAGCTAATTTTATTATTCTTGATAAACAAGCTAAAGAAGCATTAGATAGACAGAGTGGACTATTAAAAAGTGGGGATAATTGTATAAGAACAAAATCAGGAGAAGGGTATCACGGTAACATGGGGAAAGCAGGTGATGTCCAAATAAGCTACGGTGATTCAGGTGGAGCATCCCGATTCTTCTTTAATGTTCAGAATCAAATAGATGAAGCAGACCCAGTTTATTATTGCGCTAAACCTAGTAAAAAAGAAAGAAACGCAGGATTGGAAGGGTTTGAAACAAAAGAAAATGCACATGCTTCTTATGGAATACATACAGATGAAGGGTTAATACACAATGGGAGAAATCCAGAAAATAGAACAAGAAAAATGGCTAATCATCACCCATGTGTTAAGCCTCTTTCTCTTACCAAATATCTATCAACTCTTTTGCTCCCGCCAGAAGGTTATCATAGACGCATACTTATTCCTTTTGCAGGTGTTGGTAGCGAGGTAATTGGATGTCTTTTGGCTGGATGGGATGAGATTATTGGTATAGAATTATCAGAAGAATATACCACAATAGCAGAAGCAAGATTGAACTATTGGAAGAATAAAAAAGAACAAAAGATGAGGAAAGAGAAAAATGACCAACAATTAGAACTGCAAATGGAGTTATTATGACTGAGGAGTCCGTAAATGGTTATAGACGAAATATCCAATAATCTAGATGCAATTATTAATTCTTTTACCAAAGAAGATAATAAACTATTCTTTCAAGATGGGTTAAATAAACTTAATAGATTTCATAATCCAGCCCCTAATATCATTGAATGGGTTACTCGTCCAGAGTATCTTAATTGTATAATTGAAGAAGAAGATTCTGATAAAGTTAAAACTATCTACGACCATTATGGACAATACCAAACTTTAAGGGATTTTTTTGAGTTACTTTGTCCTATTTGTTCTCACCCAAAAGATAAAGATTGCTGGGGTAAAAATAGAGAAAGTTTAGAATCTCAGCCACTTCTTATATGGAATAGTGAATATAAAGATGATGAGTGCCCAAAATGCAAGACAACCCGACAAGAACTCAAAGAATCAGGTTTGTTTGGAGGGTTTAATACTTTATTATTAATTGTTGGAATGAGGTCTTCTAAATCCACCTTAGCAGGGTTAATTGCTACCTGGGTAGAGCATAAAATACTAACTTTAAAAAAGCCAGCTAAATTTTTTGGGCAAGTTCCTAACCAACTTTTTGAAGTATCTTTTGTGGCTACGACAGCCACACAAGCAGAAAAAACTGTGTATGAATATTTCAGAGGATTAAGAGAGCATAGTCCTTGGATAACGCAATATATAAAAACATTGAAAAGCTTAGAACAATATAAAAAACAATATTATGAAGAAACAAACGGCACAGTAAAATATAATCATATAAATATTTTATTTGAAAGTTTAAATAGCAACAGTTCGGGAATCGCTGGTGGGACAAGATTAATATTTTTTGTAGATGAACTGGCTCGCTTTGATACTACTGAATCAAAAAGAAGCGCAAAAGAAATCTATAGGGTAGGAAGTCAAGGCTTAAAAACAATACGGTCTGTTAGCCAAAGAAAAATAATACCTAATTGTTACGGGAATCTAATTGCTACAACAAGTCCTATATCTTTAAATGATTATGCAATGAAATTAGGGGAAAAAGCTCATAAGTTAAAAAATATGTATTTTATTCATAAACCAACTTGGGAATTTAATCCTAATGAACCTTTTGAAAATTTTAAAGACGATTTTGATTTAGACCCTGTAGGTGCTCGGAGAGATTTTGGGGCTATGCCTCCAAATGCGGAAAGTCCTTTAATTAGTGATATAGGGAAATTTAAAACCTGTATTGACGATAATCTTAAACCAACAGCAACTTTTGTTCCTACCTATGTAAAAGACCCTTTAGGTAGAGAATATGTTGGAAAAGCTTTAGAATTTTGTCAAATAGACTATAAAAATAAAAAAGTAATAGTAGGCGATGCGGGTAAAGCTAGGGATAGTTTTGCTTTAGTATGCGCTCATGGTGAATGGGAGATTGGAGAAAATGGAAGAAAATGGATAACTATATTTGATTGGGTATTATCTGTGCGTCCAACTATGAATCCAAAAAGAACTGTATCTTTTGATTCTGCTGAAACAGTAATTAAAGATATTGCAGAAAAAGTAAAGATTGCTATGGTTAGGTTTGATTCGTGGAACTCTGAAAGTATTATTCAATCTTTACGCTTTAAAGGTTTAGATGCTGATATTTTATCTATTAAAACAGAACAATATTTCAATTTTGTTCAGGATATAAATGAAGGTAAGGTCAGGTTTCTTCCAGCTAAAAATGATGACGCAGGTAAAGACCCTTATAAAGATATGTCCGATGAAGGCCGAGCAATACATGAGTTGTTACATTTAGAGAAATCAATGGATTTGAAAAAAATTGACCATAAAGAGGGGGAACATAATGATATAGCAGTATGTATAGTAGGAAGCCATTATTTAGTTCAAAACATGTTGCGTAATGTAGGAGCGGATATTCATAGTAAGAATATAAATAATAATTTACAATATTCAACAGGAGTGATAGGACATTTTCGGAGATGGTAAGCATAGATGAGTAGACCATTGATAGCAAAAAATGGGAACGATAAAATTTATACTCCTGTAGAATTAGCTAAAAAGATTGTTGCAAATTTTAAACTGGAAGGAGTAGTTTTGGAGCCTTGTAAAGGTACTGGAGCTTTTTATACTGCATTTCCTTCTTATATAAAAAAAGAATGGTGTGAAATTGATGCGGGTAAAGATTTTTTTGATTTTCAGGGTAAGGTGGACTGGGTGATTACAAATCCACCTTATTCTCAATTCCGTAAATTTCTACAACATAGTATGGAAGTAGCTGATAATGTGGTTTTCTTGTGTCTTATAAATGCTCTTTGGATGAAGGCAAGACTTCGGGACATAGAGAAAGCTGAATTTGGAATAAAAGAAATTATTTTAATAGAAACACCAGAAACATGGCCTAAATTTGGGCTTCAAGTTGGGGTAATCTATTTAAAGCGAAAATGGTCTGGGGATATTAAATTATTACACATAAACTAACTAAGGTGAAACATGAAAAAAATACTTATTATTTTATTGTTATTGATTTTATTACCGATTAAAATATATGCCGTAGAGTGTAAAAGCTCTGGTCATACTATTATGAATGTATATTTCTCTCCTTATGAGGGCGCAACGGATGCCATTGAAGCTGAAATTAACGATGCAAAGAAAACTATACGAGTAATGGGGTATTCATTTTCGTCTCCTGGGATTATTGATGCATTAAAAACAGCACATAAACGAGGTGTATTAGTTGAAATTATACTGGATAAATCACAAAAAACTAATACCGTTATTTCAGATATGGTGACAGTAGGCATTGCAGTGTATTTAGATTGGAAACACACTATTATGCATAACAAAGTTATGGTATTTGATGATAGTATAGTGCAGACAGGTTCATTCAATTATTCCGTGAGTGCTGAAATTAGAAATGCAGAGAATATAATCATAGTTAGAAAGAATAAGTGTTTAGCGAGTGTTTATTTCTCTAATTTTTTAGACCATAAAATCCATAGTGAACGAGTTCAACAGCTTTTAGTGGGAGAACATGAATGAGAGAGTTTTTAAATATAAAAGGAGATAAGTTACTGGAAGGTATGGAGGATAATTTAGTGTGTCCGTTTTGTGGGGAGAAAGACTTTGATAAAATTGGTTTAAAATATCATTTGCAAAATTATTGCAATGATTACAAAAATACAGAGGAGATTTGATGAGAGAATTTTTAAATATAAAAGGTGATAAAATTTTAAGTTATGCTCCTTATAAGGAAGATTTACCCCTTCTTATTGAAGAAGCTAAAGGAATGATTAAAGAAGGGCTTCCTTGGGAACAGATTATAAAGATGCTTAAAACATACTATGGAGCCACTGAGGAAGAAATGGCTTATATATCTGACCAATTAGAAGTGTCTAAAGAATCAGTATTTATGACTATTGACCCTATGATGCGTAATAAATCGGGAGAACCGTTTGACTTAGAACCAGAGGATACTATATATCCAGATGGACTAGTCCCTGTTATGAAATCAGCTTCTTTTGAGGATGTGGAACATGAAGTTAGAGAAGTCTTAGACCTTGAAAAACCTACACAAGTTGCTGTGGATTTTGATGGGACTATTGCAGAATATGATGATGGGTGGGAAGGTAAAGGAATATTTGGAAAATTGTTGCCAAATGTGAAGGAAGCATTAGACAAGTTGTATAATAGTGGTATAGAAATAAGTATATACACTTGTAGGGGAAATGATGAAATATGGGATATTGTAAAATATTTAGAAGATAATGATGTTCCGTATCATTTTGTGTATACAAATCCTCGCCAGCCTGATGGAACATCAGATGTGAAAATTATGGCTGATTGGTATATTGACGACAAAGGTATATCTGCCGCAGAAGGGGATTGGGATGGAATAGTAGATACAATATTGAATGGTGGTAGAAAAATATCTAAGAAAAAAGCCAATAAATTTAAAGTGCCTATGGGTTTACTTACTTTAGAGGACATAACTGATTTAAGAAGAATGGTCGGACAATTTCCAGAAATGTTTGTAGATGCTGATGAAAAGAAGATTATGATAACTGTACCAGACCAAATGAAAGAAACTGTAGAAGAATTTTTAAAAGATAGATTAGGAGAAGACTTTGAAAAAATAGGAAACGAAGAACTAGATTTTGAAATGGAGAATCCATCATCAGGCGGGCATGGTGGGTATTGGCCGACACACGGTATAGACTCAGACCCCACGATTAAGGTTAAACGAAAAATACGAATAGAGCCACCAAAAGAAGAAGGGGAAGAAAATGTAGAGTGGCTGGATAAATTGTCAATGAAAGACATCAAACAAGGCTTGTATTAATAAAGGAGGATTACATTTTGCATGTAGAGGTTATAGAAAAGGATAAAGTAATAACACAGGGAGAAGTTATAAAAGTAATAAAAAGTGAATCTGTTAATAGCAAAAAAGCTGTTTCAGAATTAGAAATAAAAACTGATAAGGGTAAAATCGTAAAAATACTATTAGATAAAGGGTTGCAATTAAGGATAGGAGCTACATTTAAAATGGATGTAGAAAAGAGGTAATTGTAAAATATGTCACCAGTAAGAATAAGTGTTCTTGCAAAAGGAGTTTAGCATGAATCTATTTATTAAAATTAAAGAAAGTGCTACTGTTATTATCTCCATTGCTTCTGTAATCAGTATAGTTTTTGGGGTATACTTTTACAACGAAGCACGATACGCTTCTGCCAAAGATTTGAAAGAAGCAAATGAATATACACAGAAGATAGAAAAAAGACTAGACCAAAAAATACTTAATGATAATTTAAATGAGATACAAAAAAGAATTTGGATGTTAGAAGACAAATACGATAAAAAACAGATACCCGACACAGTTAAACAAGAATATAGGGAATTAAAAGAAAAGAAAGAACAGCTTAAAGAAGAATTAAAAAATCTAAAGAAATCGGCGGATTAAATGAAAGAAAAAATAAAAGAAGAAATAAAAGAAAAAAAGACAAAGATTATACTTACTCCGCCATCTCAATTGCCTGAGCGTGATTTTATTTTAGATGATATTAGATTCACCGATTTTTTAAAGAAATTCGGAGTAGGATACAGATGCTATTATTGTGGTTCATATGAACTTGCAATAATAGATGGGGATAAATTCCCTGTATTAACTAATTTGTGTAGTTGTGGAAGGATGGGTTTATATTATTTTAAAATGATGAAACAAGGGAATAATTAATGATAAGGAGGAAACAGAAATGAAAAAGGGGTATTTTGATATTACAATGGTGCTTGATAGGTCGGGGTCTATGGAACATATCAAAGGAGACGTAATCGGAGGTTTCAATAAATTTTTAAAAGAACAGCAAGCTATTCCTGGAGAAGCGACTATGACACTCGTGCAATTTGATGATATTTATGAAGTCGTATACGAAGGTAAAAAATTACAAGAAGCTTCTTTACTGGATAATACCGTGTATCAACCGAGAGGATGGACTGCGTTATTGGATGCTATCGGGAAAACAATAGATAGAACTGGTAAAAGATTGTCGGATATGCCCGAAGACCAAAGACCAGAGAAGGTTATCTTTGTTATTCAGACAGATGGGTATGAAAATGCAAGCAAAGAATTTTCAAATGATATTATTATGGCCATGATTATCTATCAAAAAAATGTGTATAACTGGGAATTTGTATTTCTCGGAGCTAATCAAGATGCTATAGCGACAGCAAGTAAGATGGGTATTGGAGCAACTCATTCCATGACATTTACCTCAAATGCTGGTGGAGTAGCGAATTATTATCATTCTGTATCTCAAAATTTGTGTAATACTCGTAATGGAATTGCTGATTCAATGGCATTTACGGATGAAGATAGAAAAAAGCAGACTACTGCATAAAGGAGTTTAGATGGAAGACCAAATAGTTAAAATTTTACATCAGGTTGTTACTAAATGCCCCGTTACACGGGAAAAGCAAAAAGTGGTTTCTATGAAAATACTCTTTTAGAAGGAAGAGTGTAGCTTTGAGGTGAAACATGGGATTCGTTCCGCCGCCACGACCACTTACAGAAAACGAATTTACTAAAAGATGGAATACTGGCGCAAGAACACTTGAAGAGTTAGATACAAACCTTATGAAATGGAAAGAAAATAATAATAAACCTCGTATATGTTTTCTATTTATTCTTGCCTTTCTGTTGTGTGTATTTACTTTAATATTTATGCAACAGGTTTAAAATGCGAGAATGTATGATTATGAATTGAAGAAATAAGTCAATATAAAGGTAAATATGTATTTAAATCACAGAGGGAAGGAAAGATGAATCCAGAAAACAACAAATTTTTAAGATTAAAACCTGGCGTAGTAAGAACTTATGCTACCGATATTGTTATTGTAAAATTAGACCCGTATTTTGAAGAAAAGAATCATGTGGCTTATGTTACTTCTATTTTAAGATTGCCAGAAGACCAATTAAGGATTATCCAAGCTTATGCAAAACAATACGGAGTAGATAAAGAATTTCCAGAGGTGATTAATTGCGAAGTAAATAGTAAACTTCTTGTGAATATACAAGAAGTTTATAAGTGGCAGAGAGCTTGGTCAAGGCTATTAAACAAAGGTGTGATAATTAATCCACCTATAGCGGCAGAATGTCTATTTGATTATTATAAAAATGGTGTAAATAAAAAAGGAGAGATTATACAACCTTCAACTCATTTTTACGGGACTGCAATGGACATTGGTGGTATGGGAGGCGAAGATAAAACACCTAATGATGAATTGGAAATAATATCAGGAGCAATGGCACGAGACCAGAATTTGGGGATTACAAGTTTTTTACTAGAAAGACAGAACAACTGTTTACATTGTAATGTGAAGAAGATATAAGGAAATTATGGCAAAACTTTCATGCTTTAATAGTAAGGCTTGTAAAACTTGCAGTAAGAAAATATATTGTTATGTAAAGTTGCCTTGTTACAATAGTAACGCTTGTAAAATTTGTAGTAGAAAAAGATTGTGTTATTAATTTTTGTTGCGGAGTAGAGAAGTGGTCATCTCATCAGCCCCATAAGCTGAAGAACGGAGGTTCAAATCCTCCCTCCGCCACCATGTGAAAGAAAAGGTGTGATGAAAGATTTTATTGATAATCTGAAGATAGGTGCTATTGTAGTAAAGAAAGCAGGTAATAGTGATAAAAATAAGGACGTTTGTAAAGGAAAAAAGCGTAGTAGAAAAAGTCTTATTTTTAGTGATATAGAAACCCATAAAAAGTTTGTTGCGTGTATGTTTAGTGCGGTAAAAGGTGATGATTAATTGTAGATTTTTTGTTCGTTTTAAAGGAAGAGGAGAAAATAAATGATTCGTTCTACTAAACATACATTAAAGTTTACAACTCCCTCTATCCAATCAACAAGGAGTCTCTAAGGAGGGACATTATGAATTTATATTATGTGTGGTCTTACGGAAGAACCTTATTAGGTGAGTTTGATATTAAAAAAGAGGAATTGGACGCTTATTTAAAAGACACTAATAAAATGATTTATATTAAAAATGCTGTAGAGGTTAAAAGTTTTTTTGTTTCAACTCCAAATGGGTTGGCTGAAATAATACATACTTCAAGCGTCACTCCCTTTAAAAAAGAGCTTATAGAGTTATATATAAGAGTTGATTTATATATACCTATTGAAGATACAGAAGAACTTTTTAAGTTATATACAAATTATAGAGGAGAAATAACTGGAATTGTTGTGGAATCTAATTTGAACAAAGCAAAACTGATAGCTATTAAATAAATAGGAGGAAGAAGATGGAGATTTCGGGATGGACAAACTACTTTGAAAGAAAATGGAAAGAAAAATATAAAATAGACCCAAAATTACATATTTTAAACGATATAATTAATAATGATTCATTGCAAGTTCAATCTTACGCTGTGTATTATAATGGAAAGAAAAAAAGTCTGGAATCAATTTTAGCTGTTTTTTGGTCGCCAAAAAATAATTTAGTTTTTAAAATAGACCCTACGTCAAAATCTATTGTAACTTTTTATTGTCAGGAAGATTTAAAAAATTTAGACCAAGAAAAACTGGATATGGATAAGGAGGAAGAACGAAAATTATATGCAAAAAATGCGGATTTATCATAAGAGAGGGAAAGGAAAGAAGTGCCCACGATTTCTGATAAAATGCCGATGTGGGTGTAAAAATAATCTTGAAATCTATTATGACAAATATGGTGTAGAAATAGCTGGAGTAGACGGAAGTTTAGAGGAATGGAGAAGAGTTTTATTGCCGATATTAAAAGGGAAATAAATGCATGGAAAGGAAGAACAAACAAATGGAAAAAAAGGATTTATACGCAATCTTAGGAATACAAAAGGGGGCTTCAAAAGATGCTATTAAGAAAGCGTACAGAAAAAAAGTCAAAAAATATCATCCCGATAAAGGGGGAGATGAGAATATCTTTAGAGATATTCAAGAAGCCTACGAAGTTTTAAGTGACGATGAAAAGCGGGCTGTTTATGATTTAACAGGCAATATTATAAAAGAAAGTTTAGATGCACGTGCTGTAGAAATTTTAGCGACTGAGTTTAAACTAATATTTGATAAATTAGATAATAACGACATTTTGGTAAGAGGTATTTTATCGGAAGTTAAAGCTGGATTACATAAACTTATAGAAGAAAAAAAACGACAAATAAATTATGAAAAAGAACGTTGGAGAGTTCTCACAATTTTAAGAAAAAGAATTAAGACTAAAAAACGAAAATATAGAAATGTAGCTAAAGAAGTTTTAGACCGTGAAATGCAATATTCTAAGGATGGAGCATTAACATTGAACCAAGATATTAAAACAATTAAAAAGGCTTTAACTTACTTAGATTATTTAAAATATGAAGTTATTTTGAATGAAGGTATAGTTACTAGTAGTTTAGAACTGGAGGTTTATGAGTGATATTCCAAAAGGAATATAAGGAAATATCATTAACACAAGGCAAAGTCGCCTTTGTAGATGCGGAAGACTATGCTTATTTAAATCAATTTAAATGGTGTGCAGTGTATAATGGATATAATTGGTACGCAGTAAGAAATATACCAAAGAACGGAAAACAAACTTTAGTATTAATGCACCGAGAAATAATGAAACCACCCAAAGGCATGGATACAGACCACATAAATGGGAATGGTTTAGACAATAGAAGATGTAATTTAAGGGTATGTAATAAATCTCAAAATATGATGAATAGAGGAAAGACAAAGGAAAATACTTCTGGCTATAAAGGTGTTGCTTGGGATAAGCGTGCTAAAAAATGGAAAGCTCACATTAGAATAAATAGTAAACTCATATATTTAGGTTTATTTATTACAAAAGAAGAAGCGGCATTAGTATACAATAAAGCGTCTAAAGAATATTTTGGTGAATATGCAAAATTGAATGAAGTAAACATTCTTCACGGGAGAGTATAATGGGTATGAGTGGGGGCTGTGATACAGGCAAATGGAATTTTGACTTAGGTGATTGGTTTGGAATACTTGCTTTGGTTTTGATTGTAATATTATTTGTTAAAATATTTTTCTTTTAAAAGGAGAAGTATATGGGCAATTCTATTGAATTTCTATCTTCAACAAACAGCACTTATACTTTTGAGTCTGACTCCAAGTTTAATTCCGTAAGTTTTACTGCAACAGCAACAGCAAATACTTGCACACACAAAACAGGGTGGTATGGGAAAGTTGAATTTTGGATTTTTTCAAAACAAATCTTCACTTGTTCAGACTGCGGTAAAATATTGACAGGTAAGGAATTGAAAGAATTTAGAAAAAGAAGGCGCAAATGAATACAGTGTTTCCTGGTGTGATTGTTGAAATTGAATATACTCTTCCCAAGAAACCTGTAAGAGTATTAATTAGTGTAGATGTTCATGGGAAAAACTTTTTTGTTAAGAGTGATGCTAGTAATATAGATTTTGAGATTTTTGAATTTATGCCTGTGTTTGTTGAGGTTATTAAACACGAACATAGATTTGTTATCAAGAAAGCGGAACCTGTTTCTTTATCGGAAAGAGATTTAGAGATACTAAAAACATTATAGGAAGGAGAAGATACATGGAAGAAATGAAGGAGAAATTGATTAAAGTAGGAGTTTTAGGGATTGGCGGGTGCGGAGGGAATATACTTAGCGATATTTTTAACGATTTAAAAGATTTAGGACTGAATATAGATTTTTCTATCTTAAATACAGATGTTCAGGCTTTACATGCTTCTATGCAAGAAAAAGGCTTTCCGAAAGAATTTATACATCAAATAGGAGAAAGAAGCACAGGAGGATTAGGTGCGGGTTCTAATCCCGAAGTAGGTAGGTCAGCCGCTCAGGAAGATATAGAACTAATACGAAATTTGATTGCCGATAAAGACTTAATATTAACAATTACAGGTCTCGGTGGCGGGACAGGCTCAGGAGCTATACCAATTATATTAAATGAAACAAAAGATAAAGGAATATTAACTTTATGCTGGTTTGTAATGCCTGGTGATTTTGAAGCCTATAAAAGAAATCAAATCGCCAAACATGCTTTGAAAGAAATAGATTCATTGGCAGATTCTTATATAGTTATATCTAATGATGCAACTGAAAGTATTATTTTTAAGGATAGCATGGAAGAAATAAACAAAACTATTTCCTTATCAATACAGATAGTGTTAGAGGTTTTAATGAGGAGCGCATTAATTAATCTGGATTTTGCCGACTTTACAACTATTCTGAAGAATGGGGGCAGAGGACTATTTGCATTTGGTTCATATGATGGGGAAAACAGAGGTGAAAAAGTTGTAAAAGATTTAACTAAAATGGCGTTACAACCAAACGCAAACATGAAAAAGATTCAAAAGGCGATAGTATTTGTTCGTGGCGGGGCTGATATGCGTAAAGATGAACTCAAAGGAATTGCTTCTTCAGTGCAGAAAAAATTGTCTGAGGATGCCTTGGTGATATTAGGAGTTGCTTTGAGGGAAGGCAAACAAGCTTTAGAGGCCGTGTTTTTGGGAACTATGGGAAGTAAAGATGTTCAAGATAGTTAATTTAACAAATGGAGTTCTGATTTTGTTTTCAACGGGCACAATTCTAAAAAGAGGAGAAAGTATTTCTCTTAGCGTAGATTCAGAAGAATTAAAGGCTGAATTACAAAAATTAATTAAGGAGAATAAGATTCATATGGAAGAAATCAAAGAGGAAAAAAAAGAAGAAAGAATTGATTGGTTGACACAGGCTGTAGGAACTTTGGGGGATATAGGTGAAAGTTTGGCAAAAGAACAAACAGAAGCTGTTGTAGAAAAGAAAGAATTACCAGTTAAAAGGGTTGAAAGAAAATGGAAACTAAAGTAGGTATAAAAGATATAGTATTAGAGACAGAGATAATAAACAAGAAAGCCCTCTATTTCCCTAAGTATGAAATACTAGTAATACCAGAGTTACCAGAGGAAGAACAAGAAGAAGCAATAGACAAAGCAATAGATAAAGGAGATAATATAGCTTCTCTTTATGAATATGTAGGAGATAAATTTACCCCACAAAATATAGACAAAGCATTAGATAAAGGAGAGAAGTTATGGCCATGGTCTCTTTATTATCTTTATACATATGCAGGCGATAAATTTACTCCACAACAAATAGATAGAGCAATAGATAAAGGAGAGCATTTATGGTCTCTTTATGAACATGTAGGTAAGAATTTCACACCGCAACAAATAGATAAAGCCATAGATAAAGGAAAGGATTTAAAGTATCTTTATCAATATGTAGGCGATAAATTAACATCACAACAGAAGAAAAGATATAAAGAAAAGATAAAGAAGAAGAAAAGTTCAGTGGTAGCTGTAAAGATGGCTGACAAAACTTTGTTTGAGAATGTGTGGAAAACCATAAAAGAAACTGATGATGGGTATACTTATGAAGATAATACAGAAGGTGTTGGTATCCTTCCTTTTAGGGTGAAAGGGGATAAAATAGAATATTTAATTAGATATGAAAATAACCCGATATTGCACGAAATAGTTACTATAATAACAGGTAGAAGGGATGAAGAAGAAAATAGGCAAAATTGGTGGATAGATACGGCGGCAAGAGAGTTAAAAGAAGAAGCTGGTATAGATATTTCAGGATTAGATGATATTGATTTTAGAATAATTGATTTAGGGGGGATGTATATAGGGAAAAGCCATAAGAATCCCGATAGATTAATGGCGATTGATGTTACTGGTTTAGACCAGAAAGAACCTGAAACTGATGGAACTATTTTTGAAAAAATGAGCACCAACATTTGGGTAGATGAGGACGAATTGAAAACATATGCTATAAAAGAACCTGATTGTTATTTATCTACTATTGCGAATAAGTATTTCTTGAAAAAAGAAATTAAGGGAAGAAAACAAGCCCTCTATTTCCCTGAATATGAAAAATGGTTTGAAGATGGGTATATAGATGAATATATAGAACAAGGCGAAGATTTATATAAACTTTTTGAATACGCTAAGGACTTAATGACACATGAACAAATTAATAATGCAATAGACAGAGCTATAGAACAAGGCGTAGATTTAGATTTACTTTTTAAATTTGCTAAGGACTTAATGACACATGAACAAATTAATAATGCAATAGATAAATGGGTAGAAGAAGAAGAAGATTTAAATGATTTAAGGATATATATGACAAATGAACAAAAGGAATTATTGGAACGAAAAAAGAAGCAAGGTAAGAAATTCAATTCAGGAACTATTCAAACAGGAGATGTTCCCGAAGAAGTTCAAACAATTATAGGAGAGATACAAAAATCTATTCCTAAAGAAAAACTTTACTATGATAGAGATATAGAAGGGCAGATTGAAAATGGATTGATGCTATGGCATCATATAACATTGCTTTGGGGTATAGAAGATAACGAAGAAGTGAAAAATAAAGTTAAAGACATTTGCCAAAAATATAAAGGATTAGAAGTTACTTTATCTGATATTGGCTATTGGGATGACGAGAAAAAGAATTATACTATTGTATATTGGACTGTTGTTTCAGAAGATTTGAATAAATTACATGAAGAATTAAAGAAAGGTATTCCTAATAAAGATACACAGGAATTTCGTCCTCATATTACAATTGGTTATTTGAAATTAGGAGAAAGATTGCCTGAAGTAGCGTGGGAAGGAATAAAAATACCTACTTGGAATGTAGATGTTTTAGAACTTAGCAAACCAAGTGGAGAAATTGAACGAGTATTGATTAAGGAGGTTTAATATGAATTTCGTAATTTCAATGAGAGATTTAACAGCAGATGGCGAAGTAATCCCAAGAGAAATGCAAGTGCCATCTAAAAAACAAACTTATGATGTTCAAACATTGCTTAATTTCTTTTCTCCCAAAGTTCTAAAAAAGGACGAGATTGATTTGTCGGGAGCATTTGAATTAGCTCGTATCCAAGACCCATTGGGAACCGATATTTTTTATCAAACAAAGGATGATTTTATTGTAATACTTGCCGAACCTTTGGGAATAGCTATTAGGTCTAAGTATCCTGTAGCAGAAGGAGATTTAGATGCTTTTGTGGATGGGGTAATGAAATTAATACCTATAGCAGACGAATTTTTTGAAGATTTACTTGGAAGAGGAATGGGAGGAGTTACTATGAGAGATGCAATTAAAACAACAATAATTTGGAAGAAGGCAGATTTACAAAGTAAAATCCCTCGTCTTGTTAAGAAATATTTGAAAGAAAAAATTTATACAACAGAGCAAGAAGCTATAGATAGAATTAATTTATTATCTCAAGCAGACTCAACTGGTTTTAAAGGTGATTATATAGATTGGATAGTTAAACTTGATATAAATAAAACATCTATCTTTCCAGAAGATACGGATAAAATACGAGATGCTTTGATTGCTTTTGATAAATTTAAAAAGCTGGATAAACCTATAGATAAAAATATTGATAGTTATGCAACTTACGGGGATTTAGTAAAAACTTTAGAACCGTTTAAGCAAGAAGTTGAAGAAGCTGTAGAAACGAAGAAAGAAAAAGAAAGAGTAAAAGTTGAAGAAGAAGCTGGTGTAAACGAAGTATATAATGATGGGACATACCGTGTTGTGAAAATAACAACGCCAGAGGCAAGCGCAAAGGTATGTTGGGGAACAGGGGCGGTTCATTGGTGCGTTAAAGATGTAAAATGGGCACAACAATATTTAGAGAAAGGGCCACTTTATTTTATGTTTAAAAATGATAAACCTTATATAGGGCTTAGTGAATCTACTGGAAATATTGTAAATTTTGAAGATGACCCAATTTCTATGGAAGTATACAAAGAGGTGCGAGATATTGTTTTGGCAATAAAGGATTAAACGTGATTACTGCTGATACATATGATTTTCTATATAAGAAAAGTCTCCCCGAATTAAAGAAAGACTATACTGATAGTTTAATCTTTAACGCTATTCGTGTGTGGAAAAATAAAGGGATAAGTGCTGAAGAAATTTCCGATAAAATTGACGATTTAAAAGAAACTTTAGCAAGGGCAGGAAAGGAACAATTTATTGCAATTTATAAAACTTATAAACAGAGCAATAAAACAGCTTTGTATTTCCCGTTATATGAACTTAGACTATCCCCAGAATTGGGGGAAGATGAACAGGATAGGATAATAGACAAATATGTAGAACAAGATGAAGATTTAGATAGCCTTTTTTATTATGGTAAGGATTTTTTAACTCGCCAACAGATAAATAGGATTATAGATAATACTATAGAAAAAGGTAGACAGTTGCCTCTTCTCTTATTTACATATATTAATAAATTATTGTTGCCTGAACAAGAACATAGCGTTATAGATAAATATATAGAACAAGCTAAACAAGATGGCAGTAATATATTAAATCTTTTTTATTATTCTAAGGACTTATTATCACCTGAACAAACAAGTAGAGCTATAGATAAAGCTATAGAACAAGGCGAAGATTTTGATTATTTAAAACAATACATGACTCCAGAACAGATAAAATTATTGGAACGAAAATTAAGACCACAAAAACAATCTTCTGAATCTATTATGTTAGTTCCTATGAGGGATTTAGAAACTTTTGTTGATTTTAAATATCCTGATAGACACAATAAAATTCCAAAAGGTCATAGACCATTTATGCATAATGAAGAAGAACCTGTGAGAGAACAAAAAGAAGTATTGCCGCAAGAAGAACATGATATGTTCTTTGGCCCAAGCTATCCGCAGAATGTAAGACAATATTGTAAAGTTTCTATGGCAGACTTGAAAAAACAAGCCCTATATTTCCCTGAGTATGAAAAATGGTTTGACAAAAAGTATATAGATTGGTATGTAAAAAGAGGGTATAATTTAGTTACTCTTTTTAAGAAAGTTGGGAAAGAATTAACGGATGAACAAGTGGATATTGCAATAAACTTCACATTAAATCTTAGAGGTTCTGAATATATAATGGATTTACTTCGTAAGGAATGGGTCGTTCCGCCAGACTTTAGATATAGAATAGTTCAACAATTGCTAGATAAAAATTGGGGAATTAATCTTTTGGATACCGTGCAAGTTTGGATGACTAGGTCTCAAGTATGTCAAGCAATAAGTAATGTATTTAGATATGAATTTGAGAGAGTAACTGATAAGCTACTCATTGATATGTTAAGTTTCATTAGGGAACAAACTATTGGAAGAGGACAGGAGTGTTTAAGTTCTGAACAAGAGCGACAACTTTATTATGAATTAAAACAAAGAAATGTAAAAATAGGCTCTATCTTAGATTACCCCAAATCAGGATTAGACTTGTCTATTTGGACGGATGAAGGGGTATTAAAAGAAGAAATTAAAACCATAATGTTAGATGCACTATCTGGATTTTTTGATGAGAAAGGCATACAACTTACTGAAGTTGTAGATGATATAATAATTATAGGGTCGCTTACTACTTATCAATATAATTCCAAATCAGACTTAGATGTGCACTCTTTAATAGATTACGAAAAGTTCAAAAACCAATTATATGAAGCTGGACAAGAATTATCTAAAAAACAAGTTGTAGAACTCTTGGATAAGACATGGCGAAAAGAATTATCTGAAAGATGCGGGAAAGTTCCTAACACAGAACATCCCATTGAATTTTATTTTGAATTAGAGGGGGAATTAGAGGCTAAAAAAGAAGATGGTGTTTACTCAGTTTTAAAGGATGAATGGTTACAAGCTCCGAGAACTGTAGATTTGGATTACGATATAGCCGAAATATATCCAGAGGTTATTGGCTACGCAGAAGGCATTGCTTCGGAAATGGATATTGAGATAGGTGAAATAAAACGAGACATTAAAAACATAGAATTTTTACAAGAAACCATTGCACAGCTTGATGGAGAAAAGAAAAAATTATTCAAGGAGAAACTTGAAAACAAAGTAAAAGAAATTGAAGACAGCATCTTGGAAATAGTGGAAACTGGTAAGGATGTAATTGATAAGAGGAAGAAGAAAGAGTATGCCCCTGAATCAGAGGCTAATGTAAATTTTAAGTATCTCCAGAGATACGGGTATTTATGGCTTGTTAAACAATTAGGAAAAGCTCTTGAGGATAAAACTACTGAAGAAATAGAAGTTGAGGATACTAAAGATGTGGATAAAGTAGAAGATGTTCTGGATAGATTTGAAACTGAACCAGAATTGTGTGAAGAAATCAAGGGGAGAAAACAAGCCCTCTATTTCCCTAAGTATGAAATACAATTAATACCAGAGTTACCAGAGGAAGAACAAGAAGAAGCAATAGACAAAGCCATAGATAAAGGGAAGGATTTAAATTATCTTTATTCCTATGTAGGAGATAAATTTACTCCACAACAAATAGATAGAGCAATAGATAAAGGAGAGCATTTATGGTCTCTTTATCAATATTCAGGTAAGAATTTCACTCCACAACAAATAGACAAAGCAATAGATAAAGGAGAATATTTAGAGTATCTTTATGAATATGTAG
>ERZ1292623.79-Hain-H51-01um-R1-79-length-99656-cov-7_pt2 | contig 85341 bp, 78 predicted proteins | sample MGYA00564398_ERZ1292623 | MGnify/ENA primary metagenome ERZ1292623 (study PRJEB36523, sample SAMEA6512633) | groundwater metagenome | collected 2019-01-07 | study: AquaDiva: Metagenomics assemblies of 32 groundwater samples
CCCGCCCGCTCATCCGCGCCCTACCTCTGGTGGCTCGGTGTTCTTGCGATCGCTGTCATAGGAGCCGTCGGGGCCGCATTCTCCCGGAGGGCAAAAAGCGACGAGTGGGAGATCATTGAACAAACAGACGAAAAAGGCTAGGCTTTATGCGATGTTAGGGAAAACAATACTGGTAACTGGAGGTGCGGGTTTCGTGGGATCGAATCTCATCAAATCGCTTGTGGCGGAAGGGCACCGCGTCATTTCGCTCGATAATTATTTCAGTGGCTCGCGTGAGGCGCATGTCGCGGGTGCCGAATATCGCGAGGGGCACACGAAAGACATCGAGCGGCTTGTACCCGAAACACCAGACCTCATCTATCATCTCGGCGAATATGCACGCGTCGAGCAGAGTGTCTTGGAGCCGGAGATTGTGCACGACCTGAACACCGTTGGGACAGCCGCAGTTGTTGAATTCTGGCGCAAGCGCCGCTCAAAGCTCGTGTATGCGGGCTCATCGACCAAATTCGGCGACGGCGGCGCAGCACGCACCACCTCTCCCTATGCCGCGACGAAAGCGGCGAATACTGAGCTCGTCAAAGCAGTGGGAGAACGCGAAAACCTCCCGTATGCAATTACCTATTTCTATAACGTTTTCGGCCCCGGCGAGCGTGCAGGCGTCTACGGCACCGTGATCGAGAGTTTCAAGCAGATGTATCTGCGCGGGACGCCTGTTGCAGTTGTCACACCCGGCACCCAGAAAAGGAATTTCACGCATGTGGATGATATTGTTGACGGTCTCATGCTTGTCGGCGAGAGGGGAGAAGGTGACGAGTATGGTCTCGGCAACGAGAAGTCGCATGCAATCATCGACATCGCACGTCTTTTCGGGACCGATATCCTCATGATGCCGGAGCGCGCTGGGAATCGTATGCAATCGGCGCTTGATACCACAAAATCCCGTGCGCTTGGCTGGAGCGCGAAGCGGTCCGTTGAGGAGTACATCAGTGAATTTGTGCGCACCCATGAGCGCGGGAAGGAGCTTGAGAAGCGCGTGTTGGTTTTCTCCACGACGTTCCACCCCGTAGCAGGGCCCGCGGAAGATGCTCTTTGCGACGTGATGACAGCAATGCCCGATGTGCAATTCGATATTGTCACGACCGTTTTCTCGCGCGACGGAAAGAACGCGAAAAGTCCGCTTGTGAATGCCCATGTGTATCGTGTAGGAAGCGGCAGGACGAGCGATAAATATTTACTCCCCATTCTCGGCTTTGCAAAAGCGCGTGATTTGCATCGCAAGCACCGGTATCTTTTCGCCTGGGCACTCATGGCGAGTTACGCTGCCCTTGCCGGCATTTTTCTCAAGCGCGTAGCCAATGTGCCGCTTCTCATCACGCTTGCCGATCAAGATCTCTCGCATGTCGCGCCGTGGAAGAGGGCGCTCTTGCGGCTCGTTCTCACTGATGCTGATCAAGTGTATGGCGGCGATGCGGCGCAGGAGCGAGAGGCGAGCGCGCTCTCTGCGCGCTCAAGCTTGCGCCGCTCCATAGGTGATGGCGACGCGTTCGCGAATGCCATCCGTTTCGCGTATTCTGGATACATACATGCGCGTGCCCGTAAGTAAGGTATGAAAAAAAGAGTCCTTATCTTCTCACTTGCCTACTTCCCGAAGCATGTCGGCGGTGCTGAAGTTTCTATCAAAGAAATTACCGACCGTATCCCGGATATCGAGTTCCACATGGTGACGAATCGGTTCGATTCGACACTGCCGAAGGTGGAAAGAATCGGGAACGTGCTCGTGCATCGCATCGGCATTACGACACAAAATCCGAGCATGATAGACCTCAAGAAGTGGCCGCTGCACCTGAATAAATATCTATTCCAAGTCCTTGCCGTCTGGTATGCGCTCTCGCTCCATCGGCGCTATCGGTACGATGCAACATGGGCGATGACGGCACATTCGTGCGGTATCCCCGCCGCGCTTTTTAAGACACTGCATCCGGACGTGAAATACATTTTGAATCTTCAAGAAGGCGATCCGCCGGAATACGTTGAACGTATGATGTGGCCAGTGTGGCCGCTGTTTACGCGCGCATTTATCAAAGCTGACATCATCCAGACGCTTTCCACGTTTCTCGCGAAATGGGCGCGCCGCCGCGGCTTCAAAGGACCAATCGAGGTCGTCCCGAACGCTGTCACCTCCAAACACTTCTCGCAGGAATACCCACCCGCGGTCATTAATGAAATAAAAGACGAACTCGGCAAGAAAATGGGCGACGTCTTTCTCATCACGACGTCGCGCCTGGTGCATAAAAATGCCGTGGACGACGTTATCCGTGCACTCCCCAGCTTGCCGGAGAACGTGCATTTCATTGTGTTCGGGATAGGACCAGACGAGCCGATGCTTAAAAAGCTTGCTGCAGATCTCAAGGTCTCAGAGCGCGTGCAATTTCGCGGGCACATCGGGCATCACGACATGCCGAAGTACCTGAAGGCCTGCGATATTTTTATCCGTCCCAGCCGTTCGGAGGGCTTTGGTGCGTCGTTTGCCGAGGCGATGGCGGCGGGACTCCCCGTTGTCGCGACTCAGGAAGGGGGCCTCTCGGACTTTCTTTTCGATGAAAAGCGCAACCCCGATCAGCCGATAACCGGCTGGGCGGTGGGCAAGGATTCGCCCCGAGAGATCGCGGCTGCGATCAAGGATATTATGACGCGGCCGGAGAAGGTGCGGGCGGTCGTCGCAACGGCCAAGGAAATGGTCATCGAGAAGTACGATTGGGACATCGTGACGAAGGATATGCGGGAGAAGGTGTTTAATCGGGTCTTGAGCTAGTTGCACTTTTTCTGAAGTAGATACGCTAAGGGTAGCCCATGTGGGGGGCTTCTGGCGCCTCATCTCTTGCTGGTATAGTGTGCATTGATGCGCATCGTCATCGCGACTCCGTTCTATCCGCCGCAGGCGGGTGTGTTAGGTACTTATGCCGCTGGGCTTGAAAGTGCTTTTAGAAAACAAGGGCATGACGTAACCGTCGTTGTCTTCACGAGCATGCTGCCTCCAGGCATGAGGCATGTTATGTACTTCGTGCGCATGATTCTCGCGCTTCGAAGCGCTTCGTTCGTGCTTGCGCTTGACACGTGGAGTGTGGGATTGCCTGCGTCTCTTGCCGCACGGCTGCGGAGCGTTCCATTCGCAGTGCGCATTGGCGGCGATTTCCTGTGGGAATCGTATGTCGAGCGAGTGCGCGAGCCCATCTTGCTTTCGGAATTCTATACGGCACCTCGAACATTTTCACTTAAAGAGCGGATCATCCATCGAGGCATGCGTATGCTCGTGCGGCGAGCGGACGCACTCTTGTTCACGACGAAGTTTCAGTGCGAACTGTGGAAACGGGCGTATACGTTCCGAGAAGAATGTGCACATATCGTCGAGAATTACTTCCCGCCGCGCGAGGAACGAAGGGAATTGCCTTCAAACCACGTGTTCGTGCATGCTGGTCGCGACATTTTCCTCAAGAATACGTCCTTGGTGCATCGCGTCTTCGAACGAGTACAGGCGAAGTATCCAGACGTGACAGTGGATGAACGGCCGCTACCGCACACAGAGCATCGCGAACGCGTTCGGCGCTCGTACGCTGTCCTTGTTGCGTCGGTCTCGGAAGTCTGCTCAAATACTGCGATAGATGCTGTTGCGCTCGGCGTTCCGTTCATTTGTACGAAGGATACCGGCACATCGGAGCGCCTCGGCGAGTGCGGCCTTTTTGTCGATACGCGCTCCGAAGCAGAAGTGGAGCAGGCAGTTGAAGCCTTGCTTGAGCCTGATGCCTATGAGCGTCTTGCATTCAGGGCACGTTCGTTCTCATTCGTGCATTCGTGGGACGATATCGCGACGGAAGTCGTTGCTATCATGAGTACGTAATATGCGCGTACTTGCCATCGGTTCGGACAGGACGGTATTTCAGCCCAACAGCCAGAGCCCGCAGCGACAGATCGCCTACAGCGCGCAGTTCGATGCACTCGATATCATCGTATTTTCACTACTGGCTCACAAATGTGCCCCAACGACGCTTGCAACAGGCGTGCACGTGCATCCTACAGCCTCGCGGAGCCGTGTATGGTATGTCTTTGACGCAATACGGGTCGCACGCCGGCTGCCGCGTCCGGACGTTGTCACGGCGCAAGACCCGTTCGAGGCAGGTCTCGCGGCCCTCCTTATCGCGCGCCTGCGTGGCGCTCCGCTCCACGTGCAGATTCACACGGATTTTTTAGCGTCTGCCTTTGTGCGTTCCTCGTTTCTCAATCGTGTGCGCGTCTTTCTTGCTGGAATCGTTCTGCGACGCGCGAGGCGCATTCGCGTCGTAAGTAATCGAATCAAGGATTCGCTGCAAGCTACAAGCTACAAGCTACAAGCTCCCATTACTGTCCTTCCCATTTTTGTCGATAGGGAGAAATTCCGCACGGCGCGGGCAGGATCGCTTATGAACGAGTTCGTACAGTTCAGGAAAAAGGTGGTGGTGATCGCGCGCCTTGAAGCTGAAAAGAACGTGCGGCTTGCACTCGACAGTTTTGCAAAGGTCGCGCCGGACGATGCATGTCTCGTCATCGTAGGCGAGGGACGCGAGCGCCGCGCGCTTGAAAAGCGCGCGGCGCACCACAACATCTCCGACCAGGTCTTTTTCGAGGGCGAAAAGGACCCGCTGCCTTACTATGCGCTCGCTGATCTCGTCCTTGTTCCGTCGAAATATGAAGGGTATGGGCTCGTCATCGTCGAGGCGCTCGCCGCAGAGAAACCGGTACTCTCGACCGACGTTGGTGTTGCGCGCGAAGCAGGGGCCATTGTTACCACGCCCGAAAAGTTTCCAGCGATGCTCGCGAGCTGGTTCGAAGAAGGCATGCGTACAGGGAAGTTATTGCACTACCCGTACCGAGATTTTGATGAGTATGTGGCGGCATATACGTCTGATATCTCGGCATGTGTAGGAGAAGCCGCGCGGCGCGCGTCTTCAACAGAGAGACTTACATGAACCACGTTACAGCTGCCGCAAGGCCAAGCACAACGCCGATTATGTTCGATATTGCAACTGGCCAGTCGCGTGGCGACTTGAGAAGTCCGTACAGTACCCACGCGACACAGTTGGCGACGACCATGATCGGGACGATGAGTGACCCTTTCTGACCGCTCACGTTCAGTCGGATCTGGTCTCCGAACGAGAGCCACAAAAAGACCGAAATGCCGAACGCGGTCCATCCGATCCAGAAGACGCGCGTGCCTTGATTTGGCATTGGCTGTTCCTCCATGATTTCGACATCTCCATGCTGGAGCATGCCGTCATGACTATGCCCTACAGGGTTCGAGAAGGCAAGGATATGCGTAACCTTGTCGAAATGTCTTTTGGCTGGCATACTACCGCCTCATGGCATCAAAAAAACCACTCATAGGATTCATCGGCCAAGGCTGGATAGGGAAGAATTACGCGAACGATTTCGAGAAGCGCGGGTATACGACCGTACGGTACGCGCTTGAGACGGAATACCGCGGCAACAAAGACCGTATCAAAGAATGCGACATCGTCATTATCGCGGTCCCCACGCCCTCGACACCGAAAGGTTTCGACGCGTCCATCGTGGAAGACGCGCTTAAACTCGTTGGAAAAGGAAAGATCGCGGTCATCAAATCCACCATCGTCCCGGGAACGACGAAGCGCTTCCAAAAGAAGTTTAAGAACATCGTCATTGTGTACTCGCCGGAATTCTTGAGTGAATCCACCGCCGCCTACGACGCTGCGCACCCATTCTCGAATATCATCGGGCTTCCTGTGAACGACGCCGCGCATCGCGCGGCCGCAAAAAGAGTGCGCAACGTTTTACCAAAGGCACCGTTTGCGCTCGTGTGCGACTCGACGGAAGCAGAGATTGTGAAGTATTCGCACAATATGAGCGGCTACACGCAGATCATTACCTTCAATATGCTCTACGATCTCGCGAAGAAGCTCGGCGGCAATTGGGATACGATCCACAAGGCGCTTCGTGCCGATCCGTATATTCCGAACCGATATTCCCAACCGCTCCATAAGAGCGGACGCGGCGCGGGCGGCGGGTGCTTCATCAAGGATTATGCGGCACTGCGCATGCTCTACGAGAAGGAATTGCCGAAAGACAAGCCGGGGCGGAATGCATTTCGAGCATTTGAAGAGAAGAATATTGATCTTCTGACAAACTCGAAAAAAGACCTCGGCCTTCTCCGAGGCGTCTATGGGCAAAGGGCGCTGAAGCGGAAAAAGCGCTAAAGTGTCCTTCATGAGGCTCCTCATCTGCACGCAGGCGGTGGATCTCGACGATCCGGTACTCGCCTTCTTCCACGCGTGGATAGCAGGGTTCGCGAAGCATTGCGAAGCAGTGCATGTCATTTGCCTCAAAGAAGGTCGGCATGCGCTTCCGGAGAACGTGACGGTGCATTCCTTGGGGAAGGAAGGAGGTCGTTCGCTTTTCAAATACGTCTTCCGTTTCTATCGGTACATCTGGCAGTTGCGCCGCGGATACGATGCCGTATTCGTCCACATGAATCCCGAGTACGCGGTCCTCGGCGGACCGCTCTGGCGCATCACGGGGAAGAAAGTCGCGCTTTGGTACATCCATCCGCGATCAACGTTTATGTTGCGCGTCGCCGCGGCTTTTGCTAATCATATTTTCAGTGCTTCGAAAGATAGTTTCCCCTTTGCGACGCCGAAATTGACACCACTCGGTCATGGTATCGATATAGGGTTTTTTAGTCCCGGCAATTTCGTACCTTCGTCGGTGTTGCGTGTCATGCATGTAGGACGTCTCGCGCCCGTAAAGAATATTGAAGTTATTCTCGATGCAGTCGAAGAGCTCTCCGCGCACGGTATTTCCGTTTCTTTTGATCAGTATGGCGAAGAACTCCCACCAGATGCGACATATGCGGCACATATTCGTGAGCGAGCCACATCCATGCAAAACTGCACTTTTCACGGTAAGGCTACTCCGACACAGATTAGTGACGCGTATCGCACCCACGACGTGCACGTAAACGCGACAACTTCTGGCAGTTTTGATAAGGCAGTACTAGAAAGCATGGCAACAGGTACCATTACAGTTGCGTCAAGCAAGGCCTTAACAAGCATACTTCCTGACGATTTCCTATTTGAAGAGCGAAATGCGAACTCTCTTGCAAAAGTTTTAGAAAACATCGCCCATATGAGTGAAGTGAAGCGCAGGGAATTACGAAGTAATGTACGCAAAAGTTCAACCAAAAGTAATCTTCAACAGCTTTTAGCAACCATCGTGCAAAAGCTAGAACCCAAAATATGAAAGTCTGTTTCTTCGGCATCTATGACCCGAAGTACGCGCGGAATCGCGTACTCTACGAGGGGTTCACGCGCAACGGCTGGGAAGTCTCGGAAGTCCGCGTCGACCCGCGGAAGTATCGCGGTTTCCGCAAATACGTGGAGCTCGCGAAGCTCGGCATGCGCGCTCGCCGCGAGAAGTTCGACCTGGTCCTCGTCTGTTTCCCGGGGCAGACAACTCTTCCGCTCGCGCGACTTATTTTCGGCAAGAATGTCGTCTTCGATGCGTTCCTCTCGCTGTACGACTCGAACGTATTCGACCGTCAGGTGTATGGTCCGTGGAGCATCCGCGGCCGGCGCGACTGGCTCCTGGATGCATGCAGCTCAAGGCTCGCGGGTAAGGTCTTGTTCGACACGTACGCGCTCCGGGACTATTTCATCTCCGAATTTGGCATTCCTCGCGAGAAATGCATCCGCGTGCTGATCGGCGCTGATGATAAGACATTCTTCCCGATGCAGGCACCGGAAGCGGAGGTGTTCACAGTGCATTTCCACGGCACGTTCATCCCGCTCCAAGGAATCGCGCATATCGTCGAGGCTGCCAACATCCTCCGGAACGAACCGATCCGATTTCGCATCATCGGCCACGGCCAGGAGTCGGAAGCCATCGATGCGCGTATCCGCTCTCTTGATCTCGACCGGATGATCGAACGCGTTCCCAAGGTCCCCATCGAGAAAATCCCCGGATATATGGCCGGGGCGCACGTCGTCTTGGGCATCTTCGGAGATACCGAGAAGGCAAAACGCGCCATCCCGAACAAGGTCTATGAGGCGATGGCCATGGGCAAAGCCATCATCACTGCCGATGCTCGCGGCATCCACGAACTTTCCGGTGCACGCGATGTGTTCGCGCTTGTCCCCGCAGCCGACCCGCAGGCGCTTGCGAGTGCGATACTTGAGCTCAAGAATAACGAGGGCCGCCGCCGCGCACTCGGAGAGGCCGCACGTCTCCTGTTCGAGTGCGAGCTCCTGCCGGAGCGACTTGTAGCACGGCTTCTTGAAGAACTTCACACGTCATGAACTATGTAAGGTCATTTGTGAAATTATCACTCTACGCGCTTCGCGGGCTTCTGCCGCGCACGCGCGGCGCACTCATCCTCGCGTATCATTCCATCGACGCGCACGACGACCAGTACACGGTCTCGCCTGAAATGTTCGAGTGGCAGATGGAAGAAATTGCGCGGCAGGGGATTCGCGTCATTTCACTTCGCGAACTTGAGGAAATGTTAAACGCCGGGCGCGTCGATGATAAGACCGCGCTTCTTACTTTTGACGACGGCAGGCGCGACAATTACACGAACCTGTTCCCCATCGTCCGGAAGCGGAAGATTCCCGTCACGATATTCTCGATCACTGGAGAGATCGGGAAGGTGCACGCGAGCTCGGTGAGGCTAATGTCTATGCTCACCGAGGCCGAGATGCGCGAGATGCAAGCATCGGGGCTCGTAGATTTTGAGCCGCACACGGAGACACACCCGAAGCTGACCACCGTCTCTCTTGAAGACGTGCGACGCGAAGTTGATTCCTCGAAATACACGCTCGAGAAAATGTTCTCAAAAGTGTGTTCGTATTTTGCGTATCCGTATGGCCGACATACTCCCGAGATCAGGCGCGTAGTCAAGGAGTCAGGCATACGGCTTGCACTCGCAACCCATGCCGGATTTGTAACAACTGAATCCGACCGCATGGCGCTCCCGCGCAACGATATCCGGCATGACGTCACCCGTGCGCAGTTCAAGAGCATCCTCAATTGCAGTTCTTTGAGATAAAAGGCATGTGTCAATCTTTTTTGTCCGGTAGGGAACTGCGTCCGGTTTCTCGTGAGTGCATACACATAAATACCATGGTACCAATGTGTACGTATCCTACTGATTAAGTCGCGCTGGGCGAGATTTGGCTGTTGTGTATGCTCGACTTCCAATAATAGGCAGATACCACTACAATCCAACTCATGTCAGTTAACGAGGGGAAGATCCCAGCGACTCTTGCCATTCTGACCCGGAATTCGGGTACGACCCTAGAGAGGGCACTCAAGAGCGCGCAGGATTTTGACGACATCGTGGTCTGCGACGGCGGCTCCACCGACGATACGCTCGAGATCGCACGCGCCTTCGGCGCCCGTATTATCGCACAGGATAAACAGTTTCTTGATGCAGAAGGCCGCATCTTCGATTACGCAGGCGTGCGCAACCAAACCTTGCATGCCGCGAAGCACAACTGGTTCTTCTTCCTCGATTCCGACGAGTGGTGCGGCCCCGGTCTTCTCGATGCCGTGCGGGGCGTCATACGCGAGCGCAGCGAGCGTGGTCACGGCGCATTTTGGGTTGATCGCACATACGTCATGAGGGGAGAAGTGATCAATTGCGCTGCGACCTACCCGAACCGCCAGATGCGTTTTTTCTCGCGGCTCGCTGTCGAAGAGTTCATCAAGAAAATACACGAGCGCATCAAAATCAAGCCCGAGGTCGCACCGGAATTCCTTGACGGCGTCATGTACATCCCATTCGAGCCGGATATCGAGGCAATACGGAAGAAGTGGGATTACCAGATCGCCGTTGCCGCGGCGCAGGTCACGCCGCTCTCACTGTGGGATTTTCTCGATGCAGTCGTCCATTCCGCTAAAGTATCACTCCTCTGGTTCGCGCGCCTTTTCTACCAGCGGCTCTTCTGCCGGGGGAAGCGCATGCCCCTCAAGTTCGAAATGGAGCGGCACTACTTTCACATCCGTCTCCTGCGCGCGTTCTGGAGTGAGGTGAGATTGCGTAAACACTCATGAGACTGTTCTACGTCGCCAATATTCGCATCCCGACCGAAAAGGCGCACGGGATCGCCATCGTGAAAGCGTGCGAGTCGTTCGCGCAGGCCGGAGTAGCGACGACCTTGGTCGTACCGCGCCGGCGGACTCCGTTTGAGAAGGATATTTTTGAGACCTACAATATGGAGCGTGTTTTTAGTGTCGTCTTTCTTCCCGTTATCGATCTCATTCGAGAGCGTGCTGGGCGTCTCGTCTTTATGCTCGAAGCATGGACGTTTTATGTGAGTGCCTGCACGCACTTCCTTTTCAAAAGCCGCGATGCTGTTATCTATACCCGCGAGCCGGGATTCATCGCGCTCTCGAGCCTTGGATTTCGCATCGTCTTCGAGTGTCATTTCATCCCCAAACGCCACGCCGCCTTCTTCAGGCGCGTGCGGCGGGCGCATCGCATTGTTGTCATCTCGCAGGCCCTCAAAAATACCTTTGTCGAAGCAGGCTTTCAGGCGGCGTCCATTCTCGTCGCGCCGAGCGGCGTTGACCTTTCAGTATTTGACATTCCGGTCTCCAAGGAAGATGCGCGCAAGAAGCTCGGCGTGCCGCTTGATGCGAAAATCGCGGTCTATGCGGGCAATTTCACGACGATGGGGGAAGACAAGGGTCTGAACGACGCGATCGATGCCGTTGCGCAGATATTCGATATACTTCTTATTGCGGTGGGTGGTTCTCCGAAAGATGTGGGGCGTTATACGGAAAAGGCTCGCGAAGCGTGCGTCGAAAATCGCGTACGCCTGTTTGGCTACATGCCGCAGGAGGAGCTCGCGCTCCATCAAAAAGCCGCTGATGTTCTCCTCATGCCATTTCCGGATACGCCGCACTACCGCAATCACATGTCGCCCGTGAAGATGTTTGAATACATGGCGTCCAAAGTTCCCATTATCGCGACAGACCTGCCGACTATCCGGGAAGTCCTGGACGAAGAAAGTGCGATCATGGTGTCGCCGGGGGATCCTGCAGCGCTCTCTCAGGCTATGAAGAGAACGTTCGCCGAACCGGGCATAGCAAGGCTGCTTGCAGAACGGGCATACGAAAAGGTATCGGAGTACTCGTGGCAGAGGCGCACCGAGCGCATCCTGGAACACATCGCATGAGCTACTCATCCCACAATCGCGACATATTTTCTGTTCGTGCGGACGTATTCGATAAGGAGTACTGGCGCGCGGACGAAGAATCGGCATCCAGGTTCCTGCGTCCCGGACGCCTCCTGGTCGGCGGGGTCGGGTCGGGTCGGACGCTCCCGGCACTGATACAGAAAGGATTTGCTATCACCGCGGTCGACATCTCGCCGGTCATGGTCGAGAAAACCAAGAACAAGTTTCCCGAGCTTGATGTGCGCGTGATGGACATACAGCACACGGATTTTCCCGATGCGTCGTTCGATTCGATCTTCTTGCCGTTCCACACGATCTGCTATGTCGAGGATATCAACGCAACGCTTCGCGAATTGCACCGGATCCTGAAGCCGGGCGGCACGCTCGTCTTCACGATGGTGAACCGCTTGTACGCGCGTTCAATAATCTCCGGCAGGGTCTTCGAGCCGAAGCGGGCACGACGCCGCATCATGCCAGGGAACGCCGAGATGCTCTGGACCATCCAGGCCACGCCGTGGGATGTCATCCGATTCCGTCGCATCTTCAAGCATGTACACATCTCGGGGCGCGTCCGGCTCCAGCATCTTACGAACCCGAACTGGAAGGATCGCGTGCTCGCAGCCCTCCCGTTCCTCGACAAATCCGTGTATTTCTTTTGCACCAAATGATCTATGATCTTCGAGAAAAACATATTCGGCTTGAGAAGCGTCCGCGTCGTGCTTGATGATGATGAGGCGATGCGCGCGGCGAAAAGCAAGCGCTACGCCCGGCTCGAGATCATAAGCCATACCAAACTCGATTTTCCGGGGTTTATCGTACAGGAGAAACAAACCGGGCTCATCGATCTCAGAGGCTCACCTGAAGAAGTGCTTGCGACTTTCAATAAGACCACGAGGAACGAAATAGCCCGGACGTTTGCCGACCCACAGTTTAATTTTCGCACGTTCACGGAACTCCCTGACGACATTCATGCGCTCTATGAGGAATTTGAGCGAAAGCTGGGGCACGATACGCCTTTCTCAAAAGAAGCGCTGAAAGGCTGTATTGCTTTCGGGGCGTACTACGAGAGGGAACTGTTAGCGGGCATCTACGTGTTCCCGAGCGCTCCGATTGCGCGTATTCGAGCGATATTCTCGCGGCGCTCGGAGCACTCGCACCTCGTAAGCTTTGCGTCCCGCCGTCTCGTGTATGAGATATGCCGCTGGGGGATAGCAGAGGGGCGCAGTGCGATAGACCTCGCACGGGTAATTACCGAAGAGGGTTCGAACTTCAAGATGTCTTTCAATCCGCGTATCATTCCCGAATACGTGTATCGCCGCGCCTCGTCTGTCTATGCATTTCTTGAACGCGTGCGTATACTCGCACGAAAGCTACTACACGTATAATCTGTGTCAATGATGTCCGCGCTCGAAATCGAATCGGCTCTTGCGCTACTTTCTTAGAGCTTTATAATAAAGGTAACTTATCCACTTATTATTTTTGTATATGAATATATCTCTCATATCGTTTATGCGCTCGCACCAACGACTGGTTTCAATGATTATCGGAGCGAGTGTCTTGTGTTTTAGCGCCATCACCATCGCCGCCATCACGTCAGGAACATCGACAACGGGTATCTCTGGGAACGAAACATACGTCCTTCTCACGATCAATAAACCATCGGATACAGCCGTGGGAGATATTCTCCTCGCCTCCATCGCCGTCGACGGCGGTATGCCCGCAACCACCACTCCTCCTTCTGGTTGGAATCTCATTCAAAGGATCGACAACGACACCAACGTAAGTCTCATCTCGTATTGGAAAGAGGTTGGACCTTCTGAACCAAGCTCCTATACCTGGACTATTACAGAAACTAGAGCTGTAGGTGGCATTACCCGCTATGCAGGCATTGACACCAGCAATCCTATTGATGCCGCAACGAGTACGACCGGCCGCGGAACCACCGCCACGGCGCCTTCAGTTACCACGACGGTTTCCAATTCCCAAGTTGTCGCTCTCTTTGCCATCAATGCGGCGACGACATCAAGCGCCACCTTCAGTGCGCCCTCCGGCATGACACTGAAATACGCCCGCAAGAACGCGCCCCTCGGCCCCACAATTGCCGCGTCTGACAAAACACAGACAAGCATAGGAGCATCAGGCACGGCAGGAACCACTGTCAGCTCCGGACCTCCACGAGATTGGGCCGCACAGCAGATTGCGCTGCGCCCAGAACCATCAGGAATTACTATTGTTGCAAGCGGTGTCGACAATAGCGGTGTTAATTTCGGGCAAAGCGGTTCGTTTTCTCTTAACTGCAACGCAGGTACATTACTTGTTGTAAGCCTTGCTGGATATAATGATTCAACTGTCGCGTCTCTGACATATGGCGGCATTTCTCTCACTCAAGCTACGCGATATGTGGCACCGGGCAATACAGCTCATGCCGACATTTGGTATCTTAAAAATCCTGCGTCTGGCACCAATACACTCTCGTGGGCATGGAGTACTGCGACTTATGATCTTTCATCTATCGGATGGATTTGCACGACTGGTGAAGCAGCAAGTCCTATAGGGCCGAATACAAATGGAGCGACCGGTGGAGGCAATAGTTCGCCGCTTACTGTATTGATTACGACAACAGCTAATAACTCACTGATTTATTCTAGTGGCTGGGAAGGGGGCGGCGACCAGTCTGGTATGGTTGCATCCGGCGCTAACACAACACTCGCCTATGCCTTTCAGAACACTTCTGTTGAGACGGTAATGGGAGTGTATCAAACAACGACCGCGGCAGGTTCATATACCTCTGGTGCAGTATGGCCGAGCGACAATGTGGGTCACATGGCATGGATCGAAATCCTTCCCCAATAGGAAGAGGTAGAATGAGGTTATTGGGGATGGACAAAAGTATCTATGCGGAGCAGGATCAAATTGTTCCGCCGGGTGTGGAAAATCGTCAGAGGCACTTCAAAGGTCAAGTTCTTCTTTGTAGTGCTTGCGAAAGTTGTATTGCGGATTCAAGTTCCTGCAACGTATACCGTCTCAGTTGACGGGCAAACGGCACAATTATTTCTCCGAGGGACCGTCAATGATTTCGATTTTCTTGCTTCCATTTGGGAAGGCGAATATGATGTTGCTCTCGACGAACCGAAACTGATACTTGATCTTGGCGCTCACGTCGGCATTGCCTCGATATGGTTCTTGCTCAAATATCCCGGAGTGACAGTCGAGGCATATGAGCCCTCGCCTGAACTTTTCCCGATACTTGCAAAAAATCTTTCGCAGTTTGGCCGCCGGGCAGTTGCACATCAAGTCGCGGCCAGTCATGATGGCAGAATGGATCTCTTCCTGGCGGATGAATTCAACACCACAATGACCTCTACGGCGTTCAAGCCGACAAATAAACGCATAACAGTCCCAAGCCGGTCCCTCGACACCATTGTCGGCGATAGAATTGTTGATCTTCTCAAGATAGACATTGAAGGGTCGGAATACGAATTGTTTCTGCATGCACATTGTCTTCCTCACATTCGCGCCATCACCGGTGAATTGCATAGCGGGGCCTATCCCAACAAAGTCAATGATGATATTTTTAAACTCCTCACGCCGTTCCACATTATCGAAAAGAGCGATGCTATATTCGTTTCAAGAGCACATGTATGAATTCGAACCGTATTCTCATAAGCTTCATAGCGGCATACCTGCTTTTTATCGCCGCATCCTACGTTATTACGTTCCTTACCGTGCCTGTTTTTGTTATGGAGGATTGCCGGAACCCGCATTCACCCGCCACCCCCTGCAGAATAAAATAGCTCGCAGCAAGCCGACGATATATTTTATTTTTGAGAACCGTCGGTTCTCAACACTCGCTTCGCTCACTGCTCTCCTCCACGGGGAACCGAACGCGGTTCCCCGACCCCCTCCGCTCCTTGCGCATTCGCCCCCGAAGCAGAGCTTCGGGGAACTCTGCGCAAGATGAGAGTAGGTGTGTATACTGCACCACATGATAGCTACAGCAGTGCCCGCAGTGTCGGTCGTCATCCCGACTTATAATCGCAAAGCGCTCCTGCCGCGCGTGATCGGGAGTATTCTCGCGCAGACAGAGCACGATCTCGAGATCATCATTGTCGATGATGGTTCGACTGATGACACCGAAGCGTGGTTCAGGGCTACCTATGCTGACCCTCGCATCCGGTACGAGCGGCTCGCACAAAATCAGGGTGTTCATGTCGTGCGCAATCGCGGGCTCGAACTCGCGCGCGGCGCATCCCTCGTGTTTCTCGACAGCGACGACGAGCTCCTTCCCGATGCGCTCGAGCGGGGCCAGAAGGCGCTCGATGGCGGCTTCGGCATGTGTATTGCGCCTTTCCGTCGCGATGACGGCTCCCTCACGAGTTTCGACAGGCAAGAAGGTGAACTGCCGTTCATCGATCTTCTGTGCGAGCACGGCATGCGCGATACGAAGAATTCATTCGCAATCATGCGGAGGGAGGCGATTGGCGATGTTCGCTTTGCGGGCAAGAATCTTGACTTTATTTTTTATCGCCGAGTCGGCGCGAGGACGCGCATCTATTTTCTTCCTGAACCGCTCGGTCTCTACCACGAGGGGGAGGTCTCGATGACGAAGGCGCGGAAGGTGCCAGATATCGGGCTTTCGATTGTGCGCGCCCGCGTCCTTGCCGATTTCCTCGATGAGTTCGGCCAGCTCCTCATTGAACACCGGCCCCTTATGTACGGCTTCTATGCCTATGGCGCGAGCGTGGGGCTTCTCCTTGCTGGCGAGACGAAGCGAGCGCGGGAATTCGCGCGCGGCGCGGCGCGACAGCAGCCGCGGCTGAAGTATATTTTTTGGAGTCTTTTTGTATCACTTCCGTTTTCTCCTGCCTTGGCATGGTTGGGGTTTTCCGTCAAAAAGGTACTATACAAATTCCAGATACGGATATGAGAGTCTGCTTTTACACCGGCACAGCTGATATCAGAGGAGGGTCGACGCGATATGTTACCGATATCTCTGAAGAGCTGCGAAAACAAGGCCACATGGTTGATATTCTTGTCCGGAAAGGAAAATTTCTCATGGATGTTATGCGCTTGCGCAGGTATGCGCGAACACATGACATCATCCATGCCATCGACTTAAATCCCCGCGGATTCGACGCCTATTTCGCGACGAGGTTCACGCCGGCGAAACTCGTGATCACCGTGCAAGGCTCGTACGGGGTGGCACCGCTGGATAATCGAAAAACCGCACTCCTCGCACGGATCGTCTATCGCGCCGCCGCAGCAGTTGTCGCCATCAGTTCGTACATCAAGCGCGAGATTGATTGGCGCATGCGCGGGGCGAACGTCGTCGTCATTACGCATGGGGTTGATCTCACGAGGTTCCACAGTACCGCCACGCACAAGAGCGACGCGCCGTACGTATTGGGCGTCGGTTCGATAAAACGCCGCAAAGGGTACGACACCGCACTTCGCGCATTCATTCGCGCGAAGAAGGAGATTCCGGATCTGCGCTACGTCATTGTCGGGGCGCAGATTGACGAGCCGAACTACGTCCAGAAGTTAATGCAAACGGTGCGCGAGAGCGGCGTCGAGGACAGTGTCGATTTCGTGAAAGATATCTCAGATGAACGTCTGCGCGAGCTCTATCAAGGAGCGTCGCTTTTCATGCTCACGTCGGTGAACGAAGGAGGCCACTTCGAAGGATTCGGGCTCGTCTTTCTAGAGGCGGCGGCGTACGGGCTCGCGAGCATCGGGACGAAGGGGAACGGCATCGAAGATGCGATTATCGACGGGAAGACCGGCATCTTGGTGCCGCAATACGACGTCGAAGCGACCGCCGCCGCCATTGTGCGTCTCATGCGCGATACTGAATTGCGCACGCGCCTTGGCGCGGCCGCGAGAGCGCACGCGGAGGCTCGCGCGTGGCCACATGTGGTGCGCGAGTACGAACAGCTCTACAAGAGGGTTCTTTCCTGATTATATGGTTTCCACGTGGAAATTTTAAATGATCGCGTTTTCATTCTCCTGCCTTCGGACGGATTGAATGCATAATATCCCTAATCTGTTGTAAGCTTTTGAGAAAGTTCTCCGCTGAGTCGGTACTCTTGACCCCTTCAGAAAAATCTTCGGGTTTGTATTTTGAGCGAAATATTTCGGAGAGCTTCCCATAAATACTTTCGTCTTCATGCCGACTGTACCCAAATCGCGATAACGCCTTGATCGAACCCCTATTCAAAACCATTTCCATTTCCTTTAAATAGCTTCGGTCACCGATCAAAAATTTTCTCGCATATTCTTTCCAGATGTCCATACATGTAATGTCGGGATTGGTTTTCTCGCGGTTCTTTTTTACAAGGCCGATAATCATATAAAGCACGTGTCTGTAGTGTATATAAATACCATCTAGTAACTCATCGTCTATGGAACCATCTAAAATACCGCCTTGGATATTGAGTTCTTCAACAAACGCTTCCTCAAGTCCAGAAAAATAGCCTTTGATTTCTGGACGATTCCCACCAACCCTTTCTCGAACTATCTCTACACCGCCTCCACCTTGCACAAAGTCTTTATTGCTGGCGCTGTAAGCAACAAAATCGGTCTTGGTACGACTGTGCAAGAGTTCGTGGCTCATGTCATGAACAAGCTCACGGCGAGCGAATTCGCTTTTTTCATCACGTAAAACGATTTTGTTTTCCCGTCTGCGGTACATTCCGAATAAGGGCTGAATTTTGCCACTGTCTCTATCAAGGAGACCTTTCGCAAATACAATGCGAGGAACGGGTTCTTTGACTGATTCATCACGAGATACGCTGAGGTAGGAATAAATCTTGGCTACTCTCTGTTTCGCAATTTTAAATTGTTTCAGTTCTTCGGGCGTTGGTTCCCTTGACTCCACAAGTTCATCGGTGGGTGGAATATCCTTAAAGGCATTCAAAATTCTTTTTTTCTTGTCGGGGGACTCTGGCATCACAACAGTATAGAGCCGACAATCTATCCCTTCAATCAACCAAACGGACCTCACACTTGAATACCTTTGCCCATCGGACAGCATGCTGTTTTTTCGGCTTAAAAGTGTTACAATCCAGCGGTTTCCAGCCGTAAAATATGAAGCTTCCAACCATCACCATAACTCTTATCGCGCGCAATGAAGCGCATAATCTCGACGCTTTTATCGAGACGATTGCGCCGATTGCCGATGAGCTTGTCGTCTGCTACACGCCATCGAGCGACGACACGCTCACGAGGCTCGAAGAATGGAAAGTGAAGACGTCGTATCCTGTCATCATATTCCAGTACGCGGATGTACCGTTCCATTTCGGTAAATCACGCAATGAGACGATCAAGCGAGCGACCAAGGACTACATTTTTATGCTCGATGCCGATGAAAGGCTGACGCCCGCATTTTGTGCGCGCATCAAGCAATTTCTCGCGGAGAAACAGCCGAAGGCGGTCTCGATGCAGCGGCAGGACGACGTAACGCCGCATCTCATCGACCCGCAGACGCGCATCGTGAAAAACCACGAGCGTATTGTGTATGCGACGGATGTCGCAGGGCAGCTGCATGAGCACCTCGAATTGCCGGAGCCGGCGGTCTGGTTCGACGAGCCGTTCATCCACAGCCAGGGGAAAGGTCATTGGGTCTATGACCACGATCGTCTGTTCATTCTTCTCGCGCGCGAGGTCGCACGAGGCGAAAACACCAAAGGGCTTTTCCGCGAGATCCTGCGCGCATTCGCGAGTTTCTTCTACAAGTTCCGCAAGGAATATATCCGCAAGCAAACGTACAAAGACGGAAAGATCGGCTTCAAGTACGCATTCCTGCGTGGTTTCCATGCCTTCCTCATCCATATTTTCATCGGTCTCAAGCCGCGCGTTAAAGCTCATGTTGAAAATAACCACTAGCTGGGATGACGGGGATGTTCTCGACGAACGCGTGATGCAGCTCCTCGAGAAGTATGGTCTCAAAGGGACGTTCTATATTCCGCGGGACTATTGGGGGGAACGGCTCTCAGACGAGCGTATTCGTGAACTCTCCGAAAAGTTTGAGATAGGCGCCCACACGCTCACGCATGCCGATCTCACGAAACTTTCACTCGAGGAGGCGGAACGGGAGATCAGAGGAAGCAGAAAGTGGCTCGAAGAAGTGACCGGAAAACCCGTCGAGATATTCTGCTACCCGCGCGGACGGTATACGCCAGCGGTGCGGGAGCTGGTTACTAAAGCCAGATTTCGGGGCGCCCGTACGACGAAGCAATTCTCGCTTACAGTGGGGGATCCGTTCGAGATGGAAACGACCGTACACGTGTATCCTCTGCCAGTGCGTTTCAGTGCGGGAATACGACGAATATTTGGCCCCATCCGCGAGCGCTATCCCGGCTATCGCTCGCTTGGAGTCTCCATCTTTGATATGCGCAGTTTCGAATCCGCGGCGAAGGCGTCTTTCGATACTGCCCTAGCGCGCGGCGGCATCTTCCATCTCTGGGGGCACTCGTGGGAGATCGAAAAGTACGGACTGTGGGAAGCGTTTGAGCGTGTGTGCGCATACATCGGCAACCGTGCGGATTGCAGATATGTGACGAATGCAGAACTCGTATGAAAATTCTCATTCTTCAAGACGATTTCCCGCCGCGCCACATCGGGGGCAGCGGATCTATCGCGTATGCCTTGGCGCAAGAACTCCGGAAGCGGGGCCATGAAGTCGAAGTGGTAACGGCGGTGCAGGATCGGGCGCTCGTTGGGGAGACGACATACGAGGGCATTCCCGTACACAACATCTTTGCGCCCTACTCGAAGCGCTTTAATGCATATACGTGCCTATGGAATCCGCCCGCGATCCGCGAGCTCACAAAAATTCTTGCTAATTTCAAGCCGGAGATTGTGCATGCGCACAGCGTGAACGGGTATCTCTCATACGGCTCGCTCGTGATCGCGAAGAAAAGCGGCGCACGCGTCGTTCTCACGTGTCACGATGTCATGGCGTTCAACTACTCGAAGCTTACCGAATTCATAGATCCCGACGACACGGCTGTCCACGAACGGTACGACTACCGCGTAAGTGCCTTCCGGCAACTGCGCGAATCCCGATTCCGCTACAATCCCTTCAGGAATATCGTCATTAGGCATATCCTGCACAACTACGTTGATGTTCTGACGGCGGTCTCCGATGCTCTGCGGCAGGCGCTCGAAGATAATGGCGTCCCAGGTGCCGTCGTCATCCATAACGGGATAGATGTTGCCGAATGGAAAGAAAATCCGGCACGCGATCGCGCGTTCAAGGAAAGGCACGGGCTCGGCGATTCCGTGATTCTTTTCGGCGGTCGCATTTCCGGCATTAAGGGAACGGATAAGATCCTCGACGCGCTCGCGCGAGTGCGCACGCAGGTGCCTGACGTCCAGCTTCTCGTTATAGCAAAAGAGGGCGAATCGCTCGACCGGATGCGGGCGCTGGCGAAAGAGCGCGCTGTCGCAGAGGCGCTCGTTGCGCCCGGCTGGCTTTCAGGGGATGATCTGAAAGCTACGTATCATGCGAGCGCTGTTGTCGCAGTTCCCACGCTCTCGTTCGATTCCTTCCCGACGATGAATCTTGAAGCCTTCGCATGCACAAAGCCGGTCGTCGCCACCTGCTTCGGCGGCTCGCGAGAGTTGGTCGAAGATGACATTTCGGGTTACATCGTGAATCCGTATAATGTGCCGATGCTCGCTGAAAAAATAACCGATCTTTTGTCCGACAAAAGCAAGGCGGAGCGATTTGGAGAAAAGGGCCTTGAGCGCGTCGCGAGAGAATTCACGCTTGAAAAGCAAGCCGAGGGGTTTGAGAAGCTATACCGATAGACCATGTTCACCATTTTTGCCAACATGTTCATAAACTCGGAGGAGCGCTTCGAGCACCTGAAGGATTCGTTCGAATCGTTCAGTACCGTGAGCGATGATTGGCTCATCAATATCCGAGGAAGATTTCGTGAACCTGTCATCGCCTGGCTTAAGGAGCGTCTCGGTGATAGAGCGACCTTTTTCGAACTCCTCGACGATTCGCGCGGCTGGACCGTGAATTCACTGGACATGGTTCGGCACGCCAGACACCCGTATGTCTTGTTCTGGCTGGAAGATCATATGAATATCGCTCCGCAGTCGTATCTGCGCGATGTAGTCGAGGAGATGGCGGAGCACAAAGCCGACTACCTCCAGCATTCGTGGTGGCAGAACGGAAAATACAGGCACTATTTTGACATCTTTGACCGACAACAGGGCACATCGATCGACACAGTCACCATTGGATATAACGAGTGGAAGAAGTGGCAAGACGCTGGCGACAACGTGCAAATCATCTCTCTTCTCGGTATTTTCGAGAAGCATTTTCTCATCAAGATGCTGCAGTACGATCGCTTTATGCTTCCCATGTCGGTTAGGTCGTGGATTTTTCGCATCATGACTTTGTTGCAGCGGATGGGCCTGCGTTTCGATCAAAAGAAATGGTATCACCGGATCAATCGCTTGCTGCATTTCAAGATCCGCAGGCAACCGAAGGAAACCCCGCACGATTTCGAGAAAGAGCCGAATCGTTTTGACGTTCTTCCGATCCGGACTTCGGTTCCGCACCGCGAATTGTTCGCGTGCATGGATGATGATGACGATCCGGCGTGGAGGTCGTCTTTGATGACGCGCGGTCTCTACCCCTTGCGGGATCGCCTCGTGCGGTGGGACGAAAAAAAGCAGCCTGCGAAGCATTCACGCACCATCGCGGCGCTTAAGAAGGGCGCGTCGCTCCGGGAAGCGTACTGCTACTACAGCGCGAAAGGGGTGCGCCACGTGCTTTCTCGCGAATATATCCGCGTCGCGCGTGGGCGCGTCCGGGTTGCGGTGAAAGACGAACATGTCGAGCTGGGGGCGGGAGAAGGAGCCGCATTTTTCACCAACATTCTACACGACATCGTCGCACTCGAAGACGCGGAGATCGAGCGATTCACGCCTGCAATCGGGCTTGCCCCGCACTATCTCCTGACGTAGCATGGGCTGATGACCGTATCGAAGGGCAAAAAGCCCAAGCATTTCATCCTTGACGTGGACGGTGTCATGACCGACGGCCAGTTTTATTACTCTGCCGAGGGGAAGGCGATGAAGGCGTTCGGGCCGGATGACCATGATGGGCTTCTCTTATTGAAGCCCTATATCAACATCCATATCGTGACCGGCGACAAGAAGGGATTTCCGATAACCAGGAAGCGTATTGCTGACGATATGAAGATGAAGCTCGACGTAGTGAGCACGGTTGAGCGGCTGCAGTGGATGAAGGAAAGCGGGTATGAGCTCGATGAGACGATCTACATGGGAGATGGCATTTTTGACGCCGTCGTCTTCGATAAAGTGGCGTATGCAATCGCGCCCGCGAATGCGTTCTACCTCACCAAAGAGCGCGCTGATTTTGTGACGCGATCCGTTGGCGGCGACAGCGCCGTTGCGGAAGCATGCGTGCACATTCTTGAGAAATTCTTCACGCCGTTCGACCCCCTCCACTTCAAGCTCGAGAAGTCGAGCGGCGAGTGGGGCGCACACGCATAACTATGAAGCACAAAGTCTGCATTCTCGCGGCAGGAGTGGGGAATCGGATGGGCGAGCTCTCCGAGCACGTCAATATCGCCGTCTTGCCCGTCAACAACAAAGCGGTGATTTCCTACATCATCGAGAAGTTCCCGATGCAGACCGAGTTTGTGATCGCGGTCGGCCACAAGAAAGAGACCGTCATCGACTATTTGAAACTTGCGCATCCCGAGCGAAGATTCACCTTCGTGCACGTCGACAAATACACCGGTCCGGGCACGGGCCCCGGGTACAGTATCCTGAAGTGCGAGAAGCACCTCCGGGAGCCCTTTATATTCTTTACGGCCGATACCATGGTCTTGGAGGATATTCCTCCGCCGGATCAGAACTGGATGGGAATCGCGCCGGTCAAGGAAACCGAGCTTTACTGCACGGTCCGCATGAGGAACAACCTCATCGTCCAGCTCGACAACAAGATAAAGACCGACAACAAATTCGCTTTTATCGGGCTCGGCGGGGTGAAGGACTATGAAGATTTCTTCAGCGTGCTCACGCATGACCAGGAAATCCAGAAAGGCGAAGTGCAGGTCGTGACCGGATTTGCGCGCCTCATTGAAAAGAAACTCGTGCCCATAGGCTTCACGTGGTTTGACACCGGCTCCTTTAAGAACTACGCGGACACCAACCGCAACTTCTCCGGCGGCGGCACAAAATTCGATTTCAGCAAGGGCGATGAATTTCTGTATTTTGTGAACGGTCGTGTCATCAAGTTTTTTGCTGACGCGAAGACAGCGAAGAACCGCTATGAGCGCGCCACAAAACACCTGAAAGGTCTCGCGCCAAAAATGGAAGCGCACCGCGGCAATTTCTATTCGTACAAACTCGTCGAAGGGCAGACGCTCTACAGCATGCTGAACGCGCGGCTCGTCAGGGAATTTCTCGCGTGGGCGTCCAAGCATCTGTGGAAACCGCTCAAGCTCGACGCGAAGAAGAAAAAAGAATTCGCCGCCGCGAGCAGGCGCTTTTATCGCGACAAAACGCTCGAGCGCGTCGAGGCATATCAGAAAAAAGTCGGGGAAGGAGAACGAGCAATCATCAATGGCCTCGAAGTGCCGCCGATTGCCGAGCTCCTCGGTAAGGTTGACTGGGACACGATGTCGGAGAGTATCCCCGTTCCCTTCCACGGCGATCTGCAGTTCGACAACGTTCTCTACGTGGGCGCAAAGAAAGGGCGGCATCCGTTCGTTCTTTTGGACTGGCGTCAGGATTTCGGCGGCCTCATCCACGCCGGCGACCTCTACTACGACCTCGCCAAGCTCTACGGCGGAGTGACGATGTCCTACCCCTTGATCAAAGAAGGCATGTTCACCTACACGGGCACGGACACCTCGGCCGACTACAAATTCTTCATCAAGAGCGATCTTCTGGAAGCCAAGGACGAGCTGGAAGATTTCATTCTCGCCAACAAGTACGACCTCAAAAAAATCCGGACGCTGACCGCGCTCATATTTCTCAACATGGCGCCCCTCCACCACGACCCGTTTGACCGGCTGTTGTACCACCACGGACGCTCGATGCTCCACAAAGCACTGAAGTGAGTATGAGCCACGCGTTCAATGCACGCTTGGGCATTGGCCCGATGAGCACCGAAGCCATCGAGGCGACCTTTCACTATTCGCATTTCTACCGCAAAGAGCTGATGCTCATCGCGTCGAAAAATCAGATCGACTGGGGCGGCGGCTACGTCAACAACTGGACGACGAGGGACTATATAGATTTCGTGCGTGCGATGCGTGCGAAATATCCTTTGGCCAACGTCCACGTGTGCCGCGATCACTGCGGGCCGGGATTCAACGGCATCCACGATTTGAAGGATGTCTACAAGACGATCGAAGACGACATCGCAAGCGGCTTCGATCTCATCCATATTGATTTCTGCCATTTTCTCGGCACCAAAGACGAGCAGTTCGACGAATCGAGACGGGCGATCAAGCACTGCCTCATGCTCAATCCGAAGATACGCATCGAGGTCGGTACCGACGAGAATATCGGTGTCACGTACGGTCTGCCGAACATTAACGAGCTTGAAAGGGAGATTGATTTCTTCAGAAGCGTCTGCGATCCGGAGTTCTACGTTGTCCAGACCGGCTCCTTGGTCTTGGAGACGCATCAGGCAGGCTCGTTCAACACGCCGTTCGTCGAGAAAATGTCCCTGCTCCTGCGTGAGAAGGGTATCAAAATGAAAGAGCACAATGCGGACTATCTCACGGAAGATGACATTCTCCTCCGAAAGGGCCTTGTCGGCGCGATGAACATCGCGCCGCAACTTGGCGTGATTCAGACGCACTACATTCTTTCTAAATGCGCGGTGTATGGACTCGACTCATCGGAATTTCTCAATAAAGTCTACGAGTCAGGCAAATGGAAGAAGTGGCTGAAGGATAACACTGCCGAGAACAAGATGCTCTGCTGTACGATAGCGGGCCACTACCTCTTTGCTTCGGATGAGTACCGGCGTCTTGTTGATAAACTGGAGCGGTACGAAGATGTGCGGGAAGCTATCACGAACGAGCTTGCAAAGCTCATTGATCACTATGTTGCGCGGTAAAACCATACTTATCACAGGCTCCTCCCGCGGTATCGGCGCCGCAACCGCGCGCCTCGCCAAAAAATACGGTGCGACTGTGATCCTACACGGGAAAGAGGATTCGAAAGAATTGAAGAAACTCTCCAAAGAGCTTGCCGCACAGTATGTTGTCTTTGATGTCGCAGACGAGCGCGCCGCTCGAAAGGCAATCGCGAAACGCGGCGTCGACATTCTGGTGAACAATGCGGGGATCAGCATCTCGAAGCCATTTCAGGAGCTCACGAGCAGGGACTGGCATGAGACGCTTTCGACGAATGTCATGGGGGTCGTGAACGTCTCGAAAGCGGTTATTCCGGCGATGGTGAAAAGAAAGCACGGCACGATCGTCAACGTCTCGTCAATAAAGGGGTACCCCCATACGGCCGGCCGTGCGGCCTTTGCCGCTTCGAAGGCCGCGATTATCACGCTTACGGCGAGCATGGCAAAAGAATTCGCTCCGCAGATTCGCGTCAATGCCGTCGCTCCTGGATTCACGGAAACAGAGACGACGAAGAAAGCGTGGGGCGAGCGGATCTATACGCAGATCAGCACAACGCCCTTAGGGAGAGCGGCACAGCCGGAGGAGATCGCACAAGCGATTCTCTTTCTCGCAAGCGACGCGTCAGCGTTCATGACGGGGCAGACGATGATTGTTGATGGCGGATACAGTATCGCGGGGTAATATACCGGTATGGATCGGAAAAAATGGAGTCAGGAGGAAAAAGATGTTAAGCTTGTCGCGAAGCCGTGGGGTAACGGCACGATTGGCGGCGTGGAAGGGGTTGGAGAACTGTGGCTCAATTACAAACGCGGGGAGAACGTGGGCGATGAAGAGAAGCGCTATGTGTTCAAGAAACTCTACATCAAGAAGGGAACCAAGACGAGCTTCCAATATCATATAAATAAATTGGAGACGAATCACCTCATCAGCGGTCTGGCAGAAGGACACATGGAAAATGACAACGGAGAGATGGAGAAGAGTATTTTCGGGCCTGGTGATTCGTGGACTATTCCCTGCGGCAAAAAACATCGTCTCATCGCGCTTGAGGATATGGTCATGTTGGAAGCTTCGACGCCGGAAGTGGATGATGTGGTGCGCATCGCAGATGACACAGGTCGTGGAGACGGCCGCATCGAAAGCGAGCACCAAAAGGGAAACTGATATGGCTGAAACACTCCAACAAAAAGAGCCGTCACTCGTAGAACGATTCAAAGAGATTGGTTTCGATGATCATGTGATGCTTGCGGCACAAGGTGCCGCGCGACTGGGTGCGCGGCAGATATTGAAATTCCACGGTGCGAGTCAGGAGAAACTTCGAACGGAATTGAAGGCAGGCGATATGACTCCTGTTACGGCTGCGGATATTGCATCGGAAGAGGCGATTCTCAAAATCATAACGACTCGATTGTATTCTCCAGACGAAGTACATGCGGAGGAAAAAGGCCGCGCTGATACCGCTGAGCACAGTATTATGTGGTACGTTGATCCTCTGGATGGCACTCGGAGTTTTACGCGTGAACAAACAGCTTCCACTGTAGGTATCTGCATGTATGAACACAACGAGCCACACACCGCAGTAATCTGTCGACCGTTCCAGTGTGAGCTATTACTCGCGGGTAAAGGAAGAGGCGCATTTGTATTTCCACTTGACGACAAGCAGAAAATAATCGGTCCGGCAAAGCGCGTTCACGTAGCAGAGAGAAAAGATCTCACAGGTGGGATTTTCTATTGGGACGGCGTCATGACAGGAAAGAATGTCGATCGTGCCCTCAGGATGTTTGAAGGGGTGATAGCGGATACCGGAAAAACCGATTTCCGCGCGTTGGGGACGAATATAGGCGAGCAGGCCGAAGTTGCGCTCGGACACGGCGACTTAAAGTTAACGACCGGCGTCGGGGGATTCTACGATATCGCAGTGGGGGGGTTAATAATCCAGGAAGCCGGAGGGGAGGTTATTGATGAAAACGGCAAGCCGATAAGCCCGGGATCTAAAGCTGCGCTCTTTGGTAATCCGGAACTCATTAAAAAGTACGGCCCCTTGTTCCAACAGTGCTATGCGGGCTATGACGGTTTCGCTTAGAGCGCCCTATGATCAACTATAAGGTTCTACTTCCGACATCTGGTACGGGTTCGCGACTGAAGGAAATAACAAAAAATACCAATAAAGCATTAGTCTCTATTGCAGGAAAGCCTGCCATTGAATATATTCTTTCCTCTTATCCCAAAGAGGTACCAATAGTCGTCACGCTCGGGTACCTCGGAGAGAGCGTGAAAGCGTACCTCGAAAGCAATCACTCTGATCGGACATTCGAATTTGTGTGGGTTGATAAGTACGAAGGGCCCGGATCGAGCCTTGGCTATTCGATGCTGAAAGCAAAAGACAACCTCCAGTGCCCCTTCATCTTCCACGCCTGCGACGGCATCTTTGTGGAGCCTATCCCTACGCCGGAATACAACTGGATAGGCGGATTTGTGGATGACTGGGAGACGACTAACTTGCCGCTTGAACAGTACCGGACACACACAATGAAGGACGGCGTGATACTCAATCTCAATGACCGCGGAATTCCCGGATTTGATTCCATTCACATCGGCCTCGACGGCATCTTCGATTACAAAATCTATTGGGAGACCCTGCAGGCGATTTACGATAAAGACCCGAACGACGCGCAAATATCCGATGTGCCCATTCTTGATGCGATGATACAAGCAGGCGTGCAATTCAAATGGATCCCCTACAAAGTCTGGCTCGACACGGGGAATATTCCCGCACTGCAGAGAACCACAGATTTTCTTTCTACTCAATAAAGTAAGAAGCCCCGGTCCTTACCGGGGCTTCCACGTCACTGTCACTGAATGAGTTGTTCTCGCGCCCACGCGAGCAGTTCTATCGGCAGGTCAGGTTGAGGGTCGCTCCAACCCTTTCCCGGCCAGTCTGCTACACGCACAAACTCGTTTAAAAGTTCTGCGCGATGCAGGGGGTTTTCTGCACACAAAGGATCATGCATACACACCACCTGATAGTCGGCAGAGAAACCTTTCTCATCCCGTGCGATTTTTGTGTGCACGGCATACACCCGCCGAGCACTCCTTGGGTGTACCACCAGAATGATCCGAGTATGTGGCAATCCAAGCCGCACGATCGTGTCTATGCCGAAGCGGGAGTTTTCTGCCCCGTTCTTTGCTTTTGTCTCAAGGCGGATCACGTCGCAGGGTACACCGTGGTCAGCGACCAGCAGATTTCTTTGATGTATCGCCTCGGAACCGGAAGCTCTGGATAGCTCGCCGGAGTCTTTGCCGATGCCGCCTGTAAGCAAGATCCAGTCGATCTTTCCCAGGCGGTACAGTTTGGCTGCCGCCCGCGCCACCTCCGCATCTTCCCTGCAGAAGACAAAAGCGCCATTGGCATATTGTACACGGGAGTCATCCGGGGGCAGGAGTCCCATACCCATGTACAACGCAACCTGCTGAAGTTTCTCTGAGTCCTTCAAAGGACCCTCCTCTCTGTTCGCTCTTCGCTTCAGCAAGCGAAGCACGAGGAGAAAGCTTTGTCAATTGGAATGTAGCTGGGCGCAGGCGACATTACATGCGGCCGCGACAACGATCATGTCTGGTGGCTATCTTCGGGCAGAGGAAATATAGTAGGTAAAAAACAAACGGTCTCCCCAGCGGGCTGGGGAGACCGAAAGATCGTGTGCTCGCTAAACGCGCAACACCTTGTCGCATAGATAGTCGACGATTTGCGGTGAGTTGCCGGTAACGAGGACGTCATACGCGAGGACGTCAAGAGGGTCGCATTCGGTGAATGAAAAGAGCTCCTTCTTGAACGCCCGGCAGAATCCGCCTGCCTGCTCCACGAGCAGTGACCCGCAGACATCCCACGGGCCGCCGATTGCGAGCGTGAGCGATCCGGCGATGGAGCGAGCACCATTCGCGACGAGCGCCTGATGCAAGCCGTTCGAGCCCGGGAGCAGGATTTTCACCTCGCCGTTAAGCGAAGCAAAGAGCTTCGCAGTCTGCGCATCGGTGAGTATCTGCCGACCAGCGCGCTTAAAGCCATGCGAGACGTCGACGAGAATTGTCAGTTGCTCGTTGACCTCGCTCGTCCTCTTGCCGTCCCATTCGTTGCCGACTTGTATCGGGGCCGAGTTTTCTCCTGTGGCGAAATTGTGCCACAGAAGCTGGGTTAGCGTTATGTCGCTCGCTGACCATATCCGGCCGGTAGCCGGTTCGCCAATGACGCACCGTGTTACCTTATGTACATTGTGGTCGTACGTTGCCGCGATGACTGTTGATGTTGCCAATCCGATGGCGAAGGCTCGCGTGCCGTCCATCGGATCCACCAATATTTTGACTGGCGCATCCACCGTGTGTCGGTCGGACTCCTCGGCATGGATGTAGGTGCCGGGGATGCCTTGCAGAACCTCAAGCATTGCCGCTTGGCTCTGCTTGTCGGTCGGCGTCACTTGCGTGCCGTCCGTCTGCTTCACTGCGGTCGTGGTCGGCCGGCCTTGGTTGGCACGGACGACTTTCATGCCCGCGATCACTGCCGTCGTGAGACGGTCGAGCATCTCCATTTCTGTACTCCCTTAAAGAGCGAGTGGCATAATGCCACGAGGCAAAAACTATATCACGCCGATAGCAATGTGACAAGAGTCGCATTGCCGCTTGTGCTCGAGTCAAAAAGGCTCCATTAATGATATTGTATGCACAATGAAGAAGAAGATTTTGGTGACTGGAGTCGCTGGATTCATCGGAAGCAATCTCGCGAAAAGGCTCGTCGAGGCGGGGTATGACGTGGTCGGCTTGGACAACTTTTCCCAGGGCATCCCCGAGCATGTGCCTTCCGGCATGCGTTTCAAGCAAGCCGATATCCGCTCCCGCGACATAGCACCACTCTTTCGTGGGATAGACGTCGTCTTTCACCTTGCCGCGAAGAATTCGCTTCGGGATTGCCAGGAAGATCCTGTGGGCACGATGGAGATGAATGTCGTCGGGACCGCGAACGTTTTCGACGTGTCCTTAAAAGCCGGCGTGAAGAAAGTGATCTACGCGCAATCGTCGGTTGTTGAAGAAGGCGAGGAGCGCAGAAAAGGTTTCTATGCGATAAGCAAGATCACAGATGAGCTACTCGCGGGCGGGTTTCAGACTATGGGTCTCACGACGGTCGGCCTCCGCTATTTCAATGTCTACGGCCCGGGGCAGGATTATCGCCGCTCCTCGCCGCCCATTATGAGCCGCTTCATCTCCACGCTCCTCAAAGGGGAGCAGCCAGTTCTTTTTGAGGGTGATGAGAACAACAAGCGCGATTTCATACACGTCGACGACATCAACGATTTCCATCTCCTCTGTGTCGAAGACGAGCGGGTCGACAATCGAGTGTTTCGGCTAGGGACCGGGAAGAATTTCTCGATGGTTGAAGTGCTCGATACGGTTCAGAAAGTGCTCGGCACTCACACCGAGTCCTCCCACAAGCCGCGCCCTCCGCATGATCCTCCAGTCCAAACCCTCGCCGATATCAGCGAAACGACCGCACTCGGATGGCAGCCGACAATCGGGCTTGAAGAAGGAGTCCGTAGTATGGTGCCCTATATCAAGGCTGAAATAGAGCGCGGGGCTCTCAAGTAGACAAGCCCAGATCAAGGGAGTACTCTGGCACAATGATAATCACACGGACGCCATTTCGGGTGACTCTTGGCGGCGGCGGGACGGATTTGCCTGCCTACTACGAAAAACACGGCGGGTTCATCTTTTCCGCCGGACTCGACAAATACATGTATGTGACGGTAAACCGCCCTATGGAAGATGATCTCGTCCGCATCAAATACAGCGCGACTGAAGTCGTCAAGAAAGTAAAAGACATCAAGCATCCGATCGCACGAGAAGCTCTTACCATGCTGGGCGTTGAGAAGCAGGTCGAGATCAGTTCGGTTGCGGATGTTTCTGCGGGTACTGGTCTTGGCTCATCGAGCTGTTATGCGGTCGGGATTCTCCACGCGCTCCACGTGATGAAGCGCGATTATGTGCCGCTCCAGACGATCGCGGAAGAAGATTTTCTTCTGGAGAATAAGAAACTTGGCCGTCCGATAGGGAAGCAAGACCCCTACATGGCCGCGTTCGGCGGGCTCACGGTCTTAGATATCGCCAAAAACGGTTCTGTGAAAGTCCGCAAAGCAAATGTATCGCAAGAAGCGGCCGACACGCTGAATCGCAACATGCTCATGTTCTTTACGGGGGTCACACGCAGTGCCGACGACATTCTCAAGCAACAGTCAAAGGCCTTCAAAGGAAACAAAAAAGACGCGACCGAGAGCATGCACTACATCAAGGAGATTGGGCACGAGATACTTGCGGCCATGGAGGATGACGAAGTTGATGAAGTGGGAAGGCTCTTCGATGCACACTGGCGACACAAGAAGAAGACAGCAAGCGGCATGTCGAACTCGAAGTTTGATGCGATCTACGAGACGGCGAAAGATGCCGGGGCGCTTGGGGGGAAGATTTCCGGCGCTGGCGGCGGCGGATTCTTTACATTCTATGTCCCGGAGAGGCACAAAGAATTCAGGAAGGCAATGCAGAAGTACGGCCTTCGCGAACTTCGCTACCACTTTGACTTCGAGGGATCAAAAGTCTTGGCCGACATCAGCCAGTAGCTATGAAGGATCCGAAGCCGGTGCACAAACTGCGTCTGAAGATATTCGCTGATGGCGCAGAGAAAGACGGCATGCTCGCGCTTGCGAAAGAGCCTTTTATTAAGGGGTTTACCACCAACCCGACTCTCATGAAAAAGGCGGGTATTACTGATTATGCGGCGTTTGCAAAAGATATTCTCGCCTCCATAACAAAAAAACCCATCTCATTCGAGGTTTTTTCCGACGATTTTGATGAGATGGAGCGGCAGGCGCGCATCATCAATGCGTGGGGGGAGAATATCTACGTGAAAATTCCGGTTACCAACACGAAAAAGAAGTCGGCCGCGGCGCTCGTCAGAAAGCTCTCTCATGAAGGGATTCGACTCAATGTCACGGCGCTTCTTACGCTTGTGCAAGTGAAGGAAATGACCGCAGCGCTCTCGCCGAAAACTCCCGCGATCATTTCTGTCTTTGCCGGCCGCATTGCGGATACGGGTTACGACCCGCTTCCTATCATGAAAGCCGCAAAAGCGATCACCTTGAGAAAGAAAAATATTGAGCTTCTCTGGGCGTCGCCGCGCCAGCTCTTTGACATCTACAATGCCGAGGCTGCGGGAGCCGATATTATTACGGTGACGCACGACGTTCTCAAAAAACTCGACAAGATCGGGTACGACCATACGGCACTTTCCCTGGACACGGTGAAAATGTTCTATGACGACGGCCAGAAAGTTGGCTACACACTCTATGAAGCGTGAGGCAAAAATGAGAACGAAGAAGAAGCGCACTCGCACAAAAAAGCGGATCGCAAGAAAAACGAGCTACCACGATCACATTCACGGCTACTTGGACGAAGTGAAGCTTATCGCGGAGCGGATTGATCGCGAAGCGATCAATGACATGATCAACCTGCTTGCGGATGTGCGCGATAAAAAGGGGCGGCTCTTCATTCTTGGTGTTGGCGGCTCTGCGGCCAACGCTTCTCATGCCGTCAATGATTTTCGAAAAATCGGGCACATCGAGGCATACACGCCGGTGGATAATGTCGCAGAGTTAAGCGCCCGTACGAACGACGACGGATGGGAATCGGTCTTCGCCCGATGGCTGGAGCGCAGTGGCGTTCGGAAAGATGACGCCGTCATGGTGTTTTCTGTTGGCGGCGGGAATGCCGAGAAGAATATAAGCGCCAATATCGTGCATGCACTTAACACTGCCAAAGCTGCAGGCGCGAAGATCATGGGTATCGTGAGCCGTGATGGAGGTTATACCGCACAAGTTGCCGATGCCTGTGTCATCGTGCCAGTCGTAAATCCCGACAACGTGACCGCGCACGCGGAGGCGTGGCAGGCGGTCGTCTGGCACGCGATGGTCCTCCATCCGAAATTCAAGCGTATTGAGGCAACATGGGAGTCAATCCAAAAAAGATAGAACTTATTCGCCAAGTGTGGGCAAAAGGGAACCGTGTCGCACGGCCCGCAGTTTTTTTTGACAGGGACGGGGTTGTGATCCGACAGCGTAATGTGGTGAGCGAGGAGAAACATATGCGCCCGCTTGCGGGAGCAGCTGCAGGACTACGCTCACTTCAGGAGTGCGGATTTCTGCTCATCATCATCACGAATCAGCCGTCCATTGAAAAGGGTATGGTGACGGAGGCGCGCGCGCGAAGACTTAATGAGTATTTATACCAGGAGCTCAAGAAAAAAAGAGTAACATTTGACGCATCGTACACGTGTCCGCATCGTTTCGGGACGGAGTGCACCTGCCGCAAGCCGGGTCTCGAGCTCATCCGCGCGGCACAAAAAGATTTCAAAATTGATATGAAGCAGAGCTGGCTTATCGGCGATACGACGCGTGATATGGAAACTGGACGCCGCGCCAAGCTAAAGACGATTCTCGTCAAAACCGGCGATGGCGGGAAAGATAAAAGATTTTTCAAAACGCGAGGGGACATTGAAACGCGAAATTTGCGCCTCGCGGCGCAGGCCATTGCAAAGAAGAAGGGCCGACTGTAATGAAAGTCGGCCCCCTCGTCCTTTTAGGAAAGGTTTTCGATAAGCGCAAGCATGTTGATCTCGCGCCAGTCGAAAAAGATGCGACAAACGCCAGCCTCGACAAGCGCGGCAACCGTCGTTGGTCGAATGACGACCGGCATTCCGATTGCTTTTGACCCGGCCCCTCTCAGAGCCTTGACGCCGCGGGGTGAATCTTCGAAACCAATCTGATCTCTAGGGTCAATTCCCATGACATCGGCGGTCCGCAGGAACACATCTGGAGCGGGCTTCTCGTTTCTGACGTGCTCGCGGAGAACGATTGTCTTTTTGTCGAACAGCTCACTGAGTCCTGATCGCTCAAGAAGTGTCATGGCTTGCCCTTCTGGTGTAAGAGAACCAATGGCAAGCTTTAAGCCCAGCGCTTGTGCTATCCTGAATGCCTCAAGAAATCCTGGGCGGGTCTCAATGGGCACTGTCGCGAGCAGACGCTCGTAGTAGTATTTGTCGCGGCTTAGCACTTCACCAACTGCTATGCTGGTGCGTGCTGCTGGATCGAGCAGGGCAAAAATGTCTTCACACACTCGCTCATCCGGCCCACCGATGAAGTGCGGTAATTTCACATACGCCTCTTCGAGTGTGAGGTTAACTCCGAATTCTGCCGCCGTCGCGAGATGGCCGTAGTGGTGTGCAGTTTCAACGTTAACAACAGTACCTTCGAGGTCGAAGGCGATTCCTCTTATGGGCATGACACCCTCCTTTCATTTCAAAGATGTGAATGCGAGTCCGACGACGCCGATTACGATAAAAGCCGTGAAGGCGATTTTGGGGCCGGTCACCGGATCACCGAAGAAGATCGGCCCGCCGATAGCATTCGTGACAATGACAAGTGCCGGCATCAGCGTCATGTAGAGCGAGATCTGCGTCCCCGCAGCTGTTTGCAGCTTGGGGAACAACATATGCCCAGCGAGATTGAGACATCCCGCAATGAGCATATATTTCGCTCCGGTTGAAACAAGTGTTGCCGAAGATATCCTTCCCGGTAAGAAGGGAAGAAATCCGATCGTCGTGACCGCATTCAAGAGAAAGCCTCTGACGAACGGGTCGGAGATGTCGCTTGCCTGCGCCACAAGGGGCCAGCCGCCCCAAAATACGACTCCGATCAGCGCCACAAGCGCCAATGAGGTGATGTCCATCGGTTTATCCTTTCAAGGTGCAGTTTGAACGCAGCCAAGATAGTACCACAAGTATTGAGTATTACAAGTGGGCGGGGGTGCAGTTCGTAATCAGCCTGCCTACGCAGTTGCATCAGGTCTGCGGACCGACCACCCATGCTTTGGCAGTTGGTCGAAGAGCCACTCTGCGATTGCTGGTTCGCCGGCGACGAAGCCGAGGCGGTTTTCGCGGCTCGCCACGGAAAAGGAACGCTCGTCGTATTCTGCTGCTGGAACGAGTTTCGAAGTCCCGTCGTTTGCATCCATGTCCGGGACGAGACGAAAGAATTTGAAGACCCTTCCGCTCTCGAGGACGGCGCGGTACATCGGTGCCCAATCCCATGGTTTTTGCGGCGTTTGGATCAGAGCCTGAAGTCTTCCGGTGGCTATTTGTGCAAGCGCTAAGAGGCCGGAGTTTGCCAGTGTCCACGCACGGATCTGCGACGCGATAGACGGGACGGCGGACATGAACGGCTGGTGGAGCGTCGCGTCAACTCCCATCGCTACAATTGCATCTTTGCGCGCTGTGCCTTCGTGCAACGGCTCGATGCGCTCGGGCTTCTTGGCACCCCATTCAGTAATGTACACACCTTTCCCTTTTTCTGCCGTAACCGTCATACCGCCGTTGAGCGCCGGCGCGTGCAGGACGCTTCCTATAAGCTCGCCATGCTGCATAAGCCCTGCGCCAACCGACCAGGTGCCCAGTTTGTTCGCGTATCCGGCCGTGCCATCTATGGGATCCATGACGACAACGTTGGCCATTTCGAGTATTCCCTTAGGATTATTGATATCAAGCACCTTCCCGCCGCCTACACCTCCTTCTTCGGAGAGAATGTAGGCCTCGGGAAATGCGTGGCCGATGTTCTCAAAAAGTATGTCTTGTGCGCGCACGTCCCCGCTGGTGATACCAGAACGATGGCTTTCGTCTCCCTTGATCTCGAATGCCCGCTCTTCAAGCTCTTTTATCGATGAACCCGCTGAAACAACCGCACCTAATAATCGAGCGATTGATCTTGGATTTTCGAGTGTTACGTCAGTCCTTTCGATCATGTCATTCTTTGTGCGCATCTCCGAGTATCGCGTCCTCGACGAGCATGCGGAGATCCGAGGGAGCCAGGAATTTCTGCGACAGCTGCGGATTATTCTCTTTTACGAGCTCGAACAGCTCTTTTTCTACTATTTCCGTTATTTCTTCCTGTTTGTCGAAAAGCGGGGTACCGCCATACAGCTCATTCCCAACATCAATATTCATTTTCGGGCTCCGTTTCCGCAGAGCTTCGAAACGTTGGTGCCAATCTTGCAGATATGCACGCCCGTCAGGCGTCGTACCGAGACACGAGTCCACATACCTCATTATCTTTTCTTTCATGTTCCATGTATCGAAATCCCGCAAGTCATGTCCCGTCACTCTCTCAATGCCGCGTTTCTCCCGCTCCATTTGATCAAGTATCTTTGAGTCCGATCCGGTCATGACGAGTCCCTCTGATGTCCGCGTTCCCGGCAATTGCGCCTGTTCTTTCTGCAGACGCTTGTCCCAATCATGGGTCAGGGCGGCGGACGTGAGCTCGTGCAGGTCGGCCTCCTCAAGCCCCGCGAGCCTGCCGAGCATGTATGCGGTGACGCCCGCAAGCAAGCAGTGTTCGGCGATATTGCGCCAACCTTCGGATCCGTGGCCCAATATCTTCCCTTTCTTTAGGACGCGCATCGCATCAATGTGGGACAACGCGAAACGCGAGAAATATTTCGTCTTTGCATCTTCTTGTACGGGCTTCTCTAATGGCATATTTTTGCTGGGAACATAGAACATTATACGTTACAGTGAGGGCGTCATGAGTTCGGGATATATCATAGGCGTCATAGGATTATGGCACTTGGGGGAGGTGTATTCGGCATGTTTGGCGGAGATCGGCCACACGGTCGTTGGGTTGAGTGAAGACATAACCCTCATTGAGAATTTCCAGAAGAACATTCCGCCGCTTGCGGAACCGAAACTCACCGAGTTGCTTGAAGCGAACCAGAAAGCCGGGCGGCTCTCATTCTCGACCGATCTATCGAAGGTGAAAGATTCCACGATCGTGTGGTTTACAGAAGATGTCCCGACTGACGAGAACGACACGGCGGATGTCTCAGGACTTATCGGCACTGCGAAAAAGATCGCGCCATATCTCTTTCAAGGAGTTACCATCGCCGTTTCAAGCCAGCTTCCTGTTGGTACTTCTGCGAACATTATTGAGACGATCAAAGCCACACGACCTGATTTACAGTTTGAGTATTTCTATTCGCCGGAAAACCTGCGCTTAGGAGACGCGGTCAGGTGCTTCATGGAGCAGAAACGAGTCGTCGTGGGTGCACAAACACCGCGCGGACTGGAGGTGGCAAGGGAGATTTTCGCGCCCTTGAAGACGGAAATCGTAAGCATGTCGCCAGCATCTGCGGAAATGGCCAAGCATGCTCTGAATGCGTGGCTTGCGACGTCCATCGGATTCGCAAACGACCTCGCCGACGTGTGCGAGAAAGTCGGCGCTGATGTCGAGGATGTTATCAAAGCATTAAAGAGCGAGCCGCGGGTGGGGGAGAAAGCCTATCTTTTCGCGGGGCTCGGATTCGCAGGCTGGTCCATTGCTCGCGACTTGAAAGTACTCATGGCAGTAGCTGGAGAGAAGCACATTGAGCTTCCCATCATCGCTGGTGCCTACGCGAAAAACCGCGCGCGCACGAGCATCGTCCTTGCCCGACTGCGCGAACGCTTCGGCGAGATCAAAGGTAAAACATTCGCCATTTTTGGCGTCACCTATAAGGCAGGAACGCCGACTTTGCGCCATTCGCAATCTCTTCAGGTAGAAGCGGAGTTATGGGCTGCGGGCGCGACGATCCGGCTCTACGATCCGCTCGCAAGAGCTGATGATGTTGCGGTCGTAACGCCCGCAGCGTTCTTTAACGATCCGTATGAGGCAGTGCAGGGTGCTGATGGCGTCCTTATCCTCGTTCCCGATAGAGCCTTACAGGAGTTGGATTTCAAAAAAATCGCATCTATAATGCGAACGCCGTTTCTTTTTGATGCACAAAACATTTTGGTTTCGAAAGAGACAACCATTCGCGCCGAAGGCATTGAGTATAGTAGTATTGGACGATGAATCCCGGGATGAAAATCGCGCTTGTTGGCGCAGGAGGCATAGGGAGCACGTGGGCGAAAGCGCTTCAGAAGAGCGGCGCGCACGTATCTGTTGTCGTTGATACAGACGAGTCGAGAGCCAAAGAAGCTGCCGTCATGCTTGGAGCGGAGTCTACGACCGACTGGAAGGAAGCCGTGGGAAGAGCGGACGCGGCGATTGTTGCCGTGCCGCACGTGTATTTGGCGCCGATAGTGAAAGGATTTCTCTCAGGAGGAGTACATGTGCTGTGCGAAAAACCAGGGGGGATTTCGTCGCACGAGGTGGCGGACGTAGTCGCACTCGCATCACAGAAAGGCCTCGTCTACATGCCCGGCTTCAATCATCGCTATCATCCTGCGTTTGCGGAGGCGAAGAGGCGCTTCGACGCGAGCGAGATAGGAGACCTCATGTTCATCCGTGCCCGATATGGTTTCGGCGGGCGGAAGGACTTTGAGAAAGAATGGCGGTTCGATGCGGGAGTTTCCGGCGGGGGTGAGCTTCTCGATCAGGGCATCCACATGATAGACATAGCGCGCTGGTTCATGAGGGACATTGTCGACGTCAAAGGCTTCGCGGAGAATATGTTCTGGGGCGGAGGAGTCGAAGATAACAGCTTTCTCCTTCTGCGGAATGCCGCGCATCGAGTCGCGCAGATCCATGTGTCGTGGACGAATTGGGACTGGATACACTCGTTCGAGATATTTGGCACAAAAGGCTATCTCATTATCGACGGTCTTGATTCGCGCTATCGCGGCCCGGAGCGGCTGACAGTGGGGCATGCCGATCCGCGTGCCGGGACTTTTCCTACGGAAGAAACCATCACGTATGCGGAAGAGAAGAAAGAAGATTCCCTGCGGCGGGAGGCTGAGGCGTTCGCAGAAGCCGTCGCGGGGAAAGCAGTTGCCATTCCGAGCGGAGCCGATGCGGTCGCAGCACTTCGTATTGTCGAAGAGGTATATGGGAAATAAAACGGCATTGATCACGGGTGGCAGTCGCGGAATAGGGCTCGCGATCGCGCGAGGCTTGGCAAACGACGGATACGAGGTGATCCTGGTTGCGCGTAAACAGGAAGAACTTAACGATGTGCAAAAGAGCATGCCGTCTCGCGCACAGACGTTCGCGGTTGATGTCACTGATGCGGAGGCGGTCGCTGGAATGTGTCGGACGATTCCTGCACTCGATATTCTCGTCAACGCCGCAGGCGTGATAGAGCCGATCGGATCGATCGAGAATGTCGATCCGGAGCAATGGCTCCAGCTCTTGAAAATCAATGTGTTCGGGACATTCCTCATGACACACGCCTGCGTCCCGCTCCTTGCAAAACGCGGTGGCACCATCATTAATTTCGTGGGAGGTGGAGAAGGCGCGTTTCCGAATTTCAGCGCGTATGCCGCAAGCAAGGGCGCAATCGCGCGCTTCACCGAAACCGCTGCGGTGGAGCTGAAGACAAAGAACATCACGGTGAACGCCATAGCGCCGGGGCCGGTCAACACGAAGATGACGGACAACATGATAGCTGCAGGGGAGGACGCGGGAGCACAATACGAACGGGCGCTTAAGCAAAAAGAGAGTGCCGCGGCGACGCCGGAGAAGGTCGTGCGTCTCGCACTCTGGCTGTGTTCCGATGCGTCTCGCGGCATCACGGGGAAAATTATCTCCGCGCAATGGGATGACTACGAGAAGTTTCCGGAACATAGAAAAGAGATTTCCTCGACCGACGTGTACACAATGCGGCGTGTGCGGCCGAAGGACCGCGGACTCTCATGGGAATGATCACGCAAGCAGTCATATCAGCAGGAGGATTCGGGACTCGTTTGAAGCCATTTACTGATACTGCACCAAAGCCCATGGTGCCAATTTTAGGTAAACCGCTTCTGGAGTGGCACATCGAGCAATTTAAGAAGCATGGTGTGACCGAGTTTTTTCTTACGCTGCATTATTTGCCCGAGGTTATAAGGGAGTATTTTCAAGACGGTTCATCCCGAGGCGTGCATATTGAGTATGTGGTTGAAGCAGAGCCACTCGGCTCTGCGGGAGGATTGAAACTCGTAGAGAAGAAATTAGACACGCGATTCTTTTACATCTACGGCGATACCTTCAGTCTCATGGACTATTCCGCGATGGCACAAAACTACGCGACAAGAAAGGATCCTCTTGGCATGCAGAGGATGAAGCAGACCGGCGACTACGCTGATGCTGACGTTGCAGAACTCGATGAAAATTGCAGGTTTGTCGGCATTCATGCGAAGCCACATTCGCATATATACAAAAACGCCTATCGTATGCGCGGCGTCTTTATTCTTGAAAAGGAGATATGCAACTTCATTCCAGATGGCCCGTCAGACTTGGCTAAGCAGGTGCTTCCAGCGGTGCTTGCCGCGGGCAAGAATTTCTACGGCTACGAGTGCGACGATTACTCGAAAGGCATTGATACTGTCGAAAAACTGCGGGAGGTTGAAAGCTACCTCACAACGCGCGGGTTAGGATAGTTCTGAAAGACGCACAACACGTTTCTCTTGGAAGGAGCGACGTCCCGCATCTACAACATGCGCCTGTACGAGCAGGTCTTCTTCGTAGCGTTTTGTGCTTGCTTCGCCCAAGGCCACCTCGCTGCAAAAGTCATCAACCATGAGTTTGAAATGATCGGCCGGCTCGATGCATATTTCTTCGCGGGCATTTCCGACTTCTAGAAATATTCTCACGGCCAAGTCTTTGGGAACCGCATAGGCCCGCTCCATACTGATGCTTCCTTTCGTTCCGAGCACGCGGTATGTGGAGCGATAGTCGGAGTCGAACGCGCTTGAGATAGAGGCAGTGCGGCCGGAATACGTAAGAGTGGCGTCAGCTTTCACATCCACTCCGAGCGCGGGATCTATCGTCAGGTTGCAGGTGATACTTTGCGGCTCTTCGCCGAAAGCAAAGCGGCTGGCGCGGATGGGATAAACAAGCGCGTCATAGTAAATGCCTCCGCCTAAGCGTGCATTGAGCCGGATATTGCCAACGTCAGGCATGGGGAATGCAAAGCGGCCTTCGAATCCGGTTATTTCTCCGAGTGTGCCGCTCTGGATGATCTCGCGTACCCGTTTCTGTTGCGGGTGGTAGAGGAACATGAAGCCCTCCATCAGGCGCACATTATTTGCGCGCGCGGCAGTCACCATTTTTTGTGCTGACGCATACGAAAGCGCGGCGGGCTTCTCGCACCACACGTGTTTGCCTGCTTCGAGTGCGCGAACACTCCATTCTTCGTGGAGGGAATTGGGAAGGGAAATATAGACCGCGTCTATGTTCGGATTCGCGAGCACGTTTTCGTACGAACTGGCCGGGCAATCGAATCCCTGCACATTCGCAGGAGTGCGGCTCCCTACCATTGCCAACTCCGCGTGCGTGCTTGCAATAATCGCGGGGATCGCGGCTTTTTTCGCGATGCGTGATGCGCCCAAAACCCCGAATCGTATCTTGTTGTGCATCCAAAGGTTTACGCGGCAGGCGGTTTGTAGTTCGGATCGCCATGATCGCCGACACCCATGCCGAGGTTTTCGTGGATGATCGGGACCTTGCAGTCATCCCATTTTTTGGTGAGAAATGTCACGATGTTCATGTCGGTGATCGCGTAAAGGACGTGGACGACGCCGCGCGGCGTATAGGTGCAATCGCCTTTCCCCACATAGAGGAAATCTTCCTTCCCGTTCTCATCCTTCGAGACGAGGACGCCGTGGCCGTCGGTGATGACGTAGTACTCGTCGAATTCGGGGTGGGAGTGGTTGCCGCGGATCTTGCCCTTATTGATGAACTGAAAATTGAATTCGACAATGGGTTTTTCGGGGTAGAAGGTGAAGATGCCGCCGCGCCCGTCGCGGACGGTATCAAGGTTGCACGCAGGCTGGATCTTTCTCGTATTCATAGGGCTACTGTATCAGAAAGACATGACCTCGCAACGGAACGCAAGCGTCTTCCCATTCGCTCCGGATTCTGTAGACTGGTGCGATGGGTTTCATCTTTCAGCCGAACCGTCACGTGCTGTTGCAGCAGGTGACGAAGTATGCCTATTACATCCATGGCAGGACGCTTGATGTCGGCTGTGGGCCAACCCCCCGGTACCGTCACTTGTTCAAGGAGTGCACGGAATACGTGAAGATGGACATCGAGGCGGGAGAAAATGTTGATGTCGTTGGTTTCGCCGAAGCGATACCGTTTCCTGACGATTCGTTCGACTCCATCGTCTGCACCGAGACCATTCAGGATGTTTTTGAGCCGGTCAAAGGCATAACCGAATTCGCGAGGGTATTGAAGAAAGGCGGTGTTGTGCTTATGACGGCGCCAAGCATTTCAAGGCAATCGGAGAGCCGGACCGATAATTGGCGATTCACTCGGCATAGCTTCAGGAAGCTCGCAGAAGACGCCGGCTTCAGAGTCGAGGTATTCGAACAACGCGGAGCATTCTGGAGCACGCGAGCACAGCTCACTATAAGCTACTGGATTGCCAAATTCGGGGTCTATGGCGCATGGTACGAACGACCGTTCGGAATTCTGGCATCGGCGTTCGGAAGGTTCTCAATATGGCTCGATGGGTTCGAGAAGGAGCCGTTGCGCAACGCATTCACGAACGGGTATCTCCTTGTCGGGAGGAAATCATGAGGAGGTGTGTTCTTTGTTTCGGATCGCGTACCACAGATACCACGTAATGACGCACGACGCCGCATAGGTAAGCACTTGCCCGGCGACCGCGCCCCAGAGACCGAATGTCTTGATAAGAAGAAGAGCGCTTATCGCGGCAATGATGCTGGGGATGTTCCACAGATACAAGAGGCGTCTCGGGATGAGCGTGACGCGGGAATCAATAGCGGCACCCACGAGTGCAGTCCCGACCTGGAGGAGGATCGTGATGGAAAAGAAGAGTGAGAGCGGGACGGCTTCGATGTATTGGGGGAAGAAGATAAAGTAAAACGGATATGCGAGCAGACAGTAGGCGAGCGTTATGCCAGCCCCCAGGATGAAGAGCACGCCGGTGCGCTTCATGAGGATGCTCTTGATGGCCGCAGTGCTCTGTCCTGCAAGTTTCGGCAGCGCAAGGATGGTCGGCGTATTCACGATGGTTCGCAGGTGGGAGACCGGTGCCATCGCGAATGCAAACAGTGCGAGTTCGGCAGCGCCGAGGTAATGGAAAACGAGGATGGCGTCGAGTGACGATATCACGATGTTGGATGCGTTGATGGCGCTGGAGTGGAGCGCGTAGGAGAGCGCGCCGGGTTCGTTTGTGTCGTTTGAGGGGAATTTACGGAGCGTTATCTGCAGGGAAATATATCGTGTGAGCGTCCAGGCGCTGGCATACACTGCAAAGATAATAATGGGATTGTCGGTGAAGAAGAGTGTGGCGATAAGCGCCGCGGCAGCGGCGATCTGCCCGAGGACGCCAAGAATGCTTGAGAGCTTGAAATCTTTCTTCCCCACAAGAACCGCATTGAATATCCCAAACGGCTCCATGAAAGGAATGAAGAACGCCGCGAAGATGAGCCCAGTGCCAAGCGTATCGTTCCCGTTGTAGAAGTAGTACGCCGCGCCGCAGAGGGCGCCCAAGGAGCCGAGAAGGCTCCAGCGCATCTTCGCCCAGAGCCCCATCATGACCGTGCCGTCGTTCCCGCGTGCGGCACCCTGCGTGACGGCGGTGTCCATCCCGCGCAGACAGGCGACGCAGAAGATGCCGAAGAGGGTGAGAATGTATTTGTAGACGCCGTAATCGTGCTGGGTGAGAAGATTTGCAAAGGCAAGCGCAAGGAGAAATGAGACTGCGGCAGTTATAATGGAAGAACTTGAGAGCCAAAAACTGCCCCGCGCAAGGTAGACCATGTCGGTCCCGGTATATTTCTCGCTCCAGCGCAAGGCGCGCACGAGCTGTTCCTTCGAGTACCGATACATCGCACCATCCTAGCGCGAAGAGCGTGTTTTTGATAGACAGAGCGCGAGACAGTTCCCTTGTGGTTCGTCGGCGGATGATACAATCGCCGCATGCGCAAGCCAGATAGCAACTACGCGTTCATCGATGCGCAGAACGTGTACATGGGGACGAGGGCGACTGGATGGACGATAGACGCATTCAAACTCCGCGTGTATCTGCGCGAGACATTCGATGTTGAGCGCGCATATTGGTTCGTCGGTTTCCTATCAGACATGCAAGACTTCTACACACTGCTTCAGCGCGCAGGATATGTGCTCATATTCAAGGAAGTATCGCGTGATCACGAAGGGACACCGAAAGGGAATGTCGACGTCGACCTCACGCTTCATGCTGTGGATTTGCAGTCGGAGTACGACAAGGCTGTCCTCCTCACGAGCGATGGGGATTTCGCCAGTCTGGTGCGCTACTTACGCGAGCGCGGCAAGCTTCGTGCGATCTTGAGCCCGAATCGCGCACGTACATCAAGACTCCTTCGCAAGGCGGTCGGCAGCAGTGCGAGCTTGCAGTATCTCGAAGATGCAAAACAAAAGATCGCACGCGCAGCGTTATGAGAACCAATAGCCCCTCAAAAAAGAAAAAGCCCTCCGAGGGACGAACCCTTTGGCGAGCTTCTTCATAGTGATTAGCTACATACTAGCAACCATCCGTAAAAAGTCAATGAGAAAAATGGGGATTGGGCAGGGCTGTGCGGCTGAAGTCGCGTCTGATACTGCAGCTAGCGCATGTAAGCCATTTTTGATAGATTGCGCGGATGCAAGGGAAGAAAGTCTCCCGACGAGCTGACCATCGGTATGCTGTAATCATGGCCGGTGGGACTGGCACGCGGCTTTGGCCCTTGAGCCGTAGAGAGAAGCCGAAGCAATTTCAGCAGTTAGTGGGGGATACGACATTGCTCCAGGAAATGTACAGACTTCTCTCAAACTCTTTTCCACCAGAACATATTTTTATTCAGACCACGCCCTCGTACCTGCATTTCGTCAAAGAACAGCTTCCGCAGGTTTCGTCGGAGCGCATTCTAGTGGAGCCTGAGATTCGAGACACGGCCCCCGCATTTGCGTATATGGCGGCACGCATCGCAGCGCTTGATGAAAAAGCGAATGTCGGCATTTTCTTTTCCGACCATCTCATCGAGACGCCCTCCCGATTTACCGCCGCAATCGAGCACGCATTCAAGGTTGTGACCGCATTTCCCGAATACATGGTACTGGTGGGTGTGTCGCCGCTTTTCCCGCATACAGGGCTTGGCTATATCCAGCTGGATCCGAAGAGGAAGGTAGGTGCCAATACCTATAGGGTGAAGTCGTTCGTCGAAAAACCCAATGCTACAGAGGCCCGCCGACTTGCGCGGTCGGATACGTATTTGTGGAACACCGGCTACAAAATCATGTCAGTGCAGAGAATGTTGCACCTGCTTTCAAGTACGAAAGAATATGCATCCGCTATACAAATGCTTAAGAAGGCCATACGAGAGGACGATGACACGGCGTTGCGCGCCGTATATACAAAGTTTAAAAAGAAATCCTTTGAGTACGTTTTCACCGAACGTGCGAAGAATCTCGCGGTTGTCCGCTCGAATATGCGGTGGTCGGATGTGGGCGATTGGGAAACAGTCCATCGAATCTTAACAAAGAAAAAGAAATCAGGCCTGCATACTGGCGGAAAAGTCATCCAGCATGATTCTAAAAATACGCTCCTTTTGAGCAATCATCGCTCCATTGTCGCCGTAGGTGTCGAGGGCTTGATTGTGGTCGAAACGGAGAATGCGGTTTTGGTGATGTCGAAATACCAAAGCCAGGACATCAAACGGACGATAGAAAAATTGATCAAGCAGGAACCGGATCTACTCTGATTTTTTATGAAAGAACATATATTAGTTACGGGTGGCGCGGGGTTTATCGGCTCGAATTGCGCGAATATTCTTGCTGAGAAGGGGTATGATGTTGTTGCGCTCGACAATCTGTCGCTCGGCACCGTGGCGAATCTTGAGAAGCGTGTTCGTTTCGTTGAGGGAGATGTACAAGACCCGCGCACGCTTGAGGCGATCGGTCCAGTTGCATATGTGATACATCTTGCCTCATCTTCATCTGCTCCAATGTTTGCGGACGATCTCGTAGGGAGTGTTGGGAACAACATCCTCGGGCATGTCCAAATCTTAGAATACGCACGTCGCACTGGCGCACGCAAGGTGCTCTACGCCTCTACCTCATCCATCTACGGCAACAATCCCACGCCGCTCTCGGAAAATCAGTCTGTGACGCCTCCGAATTTTTATGCTGCCACAAAGCATAGTCAGGAAGAGCTCTCACAGGTCTATCAGCAGGTGTACGGTCTCGAGATCATCGGATTTCGCTTCATGAGCGTCTACGGTCTGCACGAGGAACATAAGGGGCGATTCGCAAATCTCGTTTCCCAGTTCATCTGGGGCATGGAACAAGGGAAGCGGCCTGTGCTCTATGGCGATGGGAGTCAGACGCGCGACTTTGTGAATGTGCGCGATGTGGTGAATGCGTTCGAGCTCGCCATAGGTACGGCCAACAGATTCGGCTCGACGGTGTTTAACGTTGGCACGACACGCGCGACATCACTTTTAGAACTAGTGCACATCATCAATCGCGTTATGGGGACACATATCGAACCGGAACTGGTTCCCAATCCCGTCAAAGCGGGCTACATCATGGCGCAGCAAGCCGATCTCTCGAAGATCCAGAGCGAACTTGGCTATGCACCGGCGGTCGCCCTCGAGGCGGGAATTCGTGAAATCGTCTCGTATCGAAAGGGTAATCCGGTACCACCTCCTTCTTTAAGTTTTTAGGGGCTAAAAAGCGAAAACTTACGCGTTATAGTGCGGATTCTGGACGTCAATCAGGTGAGCCGCGCGGATGAGCTCATCAATTCCTTGTTCCATAGAAACGGTCGTTTTGTATCCGAGGCTTCCGAGTTTTTTATATGACACGAGGTAGTCCCGCTGGTCGATATCCTTACCGACATCGGCGAAGTGAAGAAAGTAGTCGGTCTTTTTCTTGATCATCAGGCACACCTCTTCTTTGGTGAAGTTCAAACTATCGTCTCCCACGTTGTATATTTCTCCTTGCATCTTCTTGTACTGCTCGAGTGCAAAAAGAAACGCCCGCGCCATGTCGCGCACATGGATAAAGGTTCGCATAAAATGTTTTTCGTAGACGATGAGGCTTCGATCACGCACTGCGCGGTACGTAAAATCGTTGGGCATAAGGTCAAGGCGCATCCGCGGCGAGATGCCAAAAGCGGTCGCGAATCGGAAGATGACATACTCTTTGTTTTTCTTTACGATCTCCTCGGCTTTGGTTTTCTGTCTGCCGTAGTGCGAAAGGGGGTTGAGCGGCGTCGTTTCGGTGCAGATCGCTTCTTTCATCTTTCCGTAGTTGCTTCCGGTGGAAGCGAACACGACGGGGATCTTTCTTCCAGCAGCTTCTACGAGGATCTTCGTTCCGTTCACGTTCGTGTCGTACGAAAGCTTCGGGTCTTTCTGACACGCGGGGGCGCCCACGATCGCCGCAAGGTGAATGACCGCATCTACCCCCCGCATGGCTTTCGCAACGTCTGCTCGATTCCGGACATCCCCTCGTATGAATTCGAGGTTTGGATGCGCGAGGACAGGAAGAAGCCCTACGCCGCCGAGGCGCAGTGAATCAAGGACGCGCACCGTGTAGCCGTTGCTCAAAAGGAGCGGGACCAAGGACGTCCCGACATAGCCGGCGCCCCCGGTGACGAGCACGGTGTTGAATACACGCTTCTTCCGCGAAGGTCGAGCCATGGGAGCACGTTATACGGAATGAGGAGTTTTTTCAAGTCGGTGCGCATGCGTGCGCCGGAAGAGAATAAGACCGAGAAATCCGATAAGAATAAAGAACGGGAGGTAGGGCGTATTGAAACGCGGGACAACGTTGAAGAAGCTCAAGGTGATGATATTATAAAAAATGAAAAGGAGCGCGAGGATGCCGAGCGCTCGGACATCCCCCTTGCCTTTGGTGCGTATTAGCTGGTAGAGACCGAAGAGAAAGAATGAATAGATGAAGAGGTACTGCACCGGCCTGAAATAGCGGTTGAGGGTGTCGGAATAATCGTGCTCGATGTAACCGAGTTTTACCATCTCCACCACATTGCCGTAGAGGTAGTGCCCGGGGCGGGAGAGTATCGTATGAATGTTCTTCGCCCTGATGCGCGCGACGGCTTCGCTCGTGGTCGCAAGCGTCTCGTATTCGTAGCCGAGCTTTTTGAATTCGTTGTCGGTCAGGAACTGCGTGTTCTCGCCGCCGGAGATACTGCGCCAGAGCCAGTCGCGGAGATACCTCGTGATCTCGCCGTAGGAGAGCTCGGCGCGGACGGCGCGATAGTACAGCATGTCATTCTGCCGGCCGCTCGTGACTGCAAAGACGCCGGTGTTTGCGTAGATGTAGGATGCAAATGAAAGGGGGATCACGGCGAATACTGCGAGTGCGATGATAGTGTTGCGCATGACCTGCCACGATAGTGGCCGGGCATATATGAGATAGAAGAAGGCAATGAAGAATGGGAAGAGAACGAATTGGAACCGCACCAGCGCTTCATAGCCGAAGGCGAGTCCGAGGAGCGCGTACCAATACCATGGCGCTGCCGCGGGAGAGCGCATGATACGCACACAGAGGAGAAGGATCACGCCGAGCATGAAGATGAACAGAGGCTCTGCACCGGTTTCGTTGGTGTGGTGGCCGAGTATCGGCTGTGATGCGATGCAGATGCCGGCCACAAGTGCGATCCATGTTTCTCCGTAATGTTTTAAAATGCGATAAATGATGAATCCGAGAAGTCCGAGAAGGAGCGCCTGCGTGAACGATGCGGCGAGAAGGGCGAGGGGCGTTTCGATGCCGAAGATCTTGTAGAAGGGCAGAAGATAGAACGACACGCCCGGCTCACGGTAGATGCTGAACGTGACACCGTCGAGGCTGTAGCCATTTCCGAGCGAAAGATTCTTTGCGTAGGCGCTGTAATCAGCCGCATCTTTCCAGCCAGGGTCATGGATGAGTCCGAAAACGAAGAAATTTGCGATTGCGAGCGCCATCAACAAGACAAGTATCCAAATGTCTTTTGAACGGGATGTCATGGTGAGCATTAAGTATACGGCACAAGGTCTGTGGATATCCCTCAAAGACGTCTTGTTCTGTTGTATCATCCTGACATGGGAAAAATCGCATCGAAACGAGACCTTATTGTTCTTGGTGTTTTGGGAACATTTGTTCTAGGAGTTTTTTACCTGACGCCGGTCGCATCCGGAGGGCCCAATAAGCAACTGGCCCCGAAGATTTCAAATATCGCTGTGACCTATATTACCCCGTACACGGCGATCATCACGTGGGATACGGACATGCCTACGACAGGAATGGCCCACTACGGGCTCAAGGCCGGTAGTATGGGCGCGGGCGCGGGCGGCTCGCCGGGTCCCGTCACGGCTCATGCTGCGACACTGGGCAATCTCTCTCCATCAATGAAATATTATTTTTACGTTGATGCGAGCAATCCAGTGACCAATGGATTTTCAAAATCAAAGCCGTTCTCATTTACTACGCTTACGTCCGCTCCGCGAGACGTCACCCCTCCTCCGCCACCGACGGTTACTGGTAGTGCGGCTTCAGCTTCTCAAATCAACCTGACCTGGAGCGCGTCTGCTGATATCAGCGGTATTGCGGAATATCGTGTATTCCGTAACGGACGCGTGGTCGGGATTGTTAATGGAATTACGAGAAGCTACGTTGATACAGGTCTTGGCGATGGCGGTCTTCAGCCGTCAACCACGTACAGCTATACAGTTAATGCCGCTGATGCGGCAGGCAACTGGTCAGTGCAATCATCTCCAGTCTCGATCACAACACTTGCAGGTCCCCCCGATATAATTACGCCCACGACTCCTGCAGGGCTTGCCGTCATCTCCACCACAGCATCTTCTGCTTCGCTTTCATGGTCTCCCGCAACCGACAATGTCGCAGTCAGAGGATACAAGGTGTATCGTGATGGAGCACAAGTCGCCACTCCGGGAGGGACAAGCCATACCGACTCTGGGCTCACCGCATCAACCGCGTATAATTATATGGTCGCGGCGTATGATGCGGCAGGCAATACGTCGGCCCAATCAGCACCAATAACTGCTACGACCCTTGTAGCTCCTCCAGCCACTACGACGTCGCCGACCGCCACCAGCACTCCCTAGAGCATGTCTGGAAACCCGTGGTACCCAGGTAGAACTGTTTTGTTTTCGTTGCGAGACGCCTCTTCGGAGCCTGAAGTGTAGCCGAGCTACATTGAGGGCGAGAAGAGGTGTCGAGTAGAAAACAGAACAGTTCTAGCAGGGGAGGTTTCCAGATATGCTCTAGCACGGGCTATCACTTCGCGAACACAAGGAACTTGTAGCCGAGGAAGTTGCCAAGGATCGCGGTGAGAATCGTAAAGAGGAGCGCGATGTTGGCCCACAGGGTGGTTGATATCCCTGCAGGAGCTCCGACGATGTTCACTAATACATGGATGATGCCGAGGTTCACCAGCGCGGTTGTTGAGGTGACGGCGAAGAAACGCATGTACTGCCGTGTGCGGTTCTGGGGCGGCGTGTGGTGGAACGTCCAAAACATATTCCAGAAGAACGACTGCGAAATGACGATGGCGAAGGTAATGAGCGCGAAGAACGTCACGATAAGACCCTCGGAAACGCCGCTTATGAAGATCAACGAATTGAAGATCGCCATGTTGAGCGTGGTATTGAAAATGCCCACGATGCCATAGCGGCTGAATTCCGCGGCACTGTGCTTGTGCAGGGGGAGAAGCGCGAGCCCCATCGCGCCGCAGACGAGCCCGGCAGGCACGACAAGAAGCAAGAATGCGATCGTAAGGGATGTGGGAATGCCGCGCTCGGTAAGGATCGCGAATATACCGAGATTGTGCAGGATCGGGATGAGGAGGACCGCGACGGCGATGCCAAGCGTTGCGATAAAATACGCGTCGCGCCGCGAGAGGCTGGTGCGGGTGCGCATGTAGAGCGCAAAAAGAGCGAGCCCCATGCTCGGACCGTCGCGAAGGAGCCGGATTGAGGTCTGTGATTCGTTCACGAGGGTGACCGGTATGAATGCGATCGAATCGCCCCTGTGTTGTGCGAGGTAGAGCACGTCCACATCAAAGGTGTACCCATCCGTCTTAAGCTCGCGGAAAATGATTCGTCCGATGTCGGCGCGCACCCCTTTAAACCCGCACTGCGTGTCAGCGACCGGTTCGAGAAGTATCGTGTTCGCAAGCAGGGAAAAAATGACACTTGAGAGCTGGCGTTCGGGGCGTCGCTTGGTCTCGAATCTCGAATCCGGAAGGTGCCGCGAGCCGCAGACGAGATCCGCGCCCTTTGAGAATTCTTTGAGCGCGGTATCGATCGCGCTGAAGTCATAGGGCAAGTCTATGTCCGTGAAGAACACATACTCGCCTTCTGCGGCAAGCACGCCGGCGCGCACGGCCGCTCCTTTGCCGCGGTTGGCTGGCAAGGTAATAACCCGTATCGGGGCAGGTACATCCCGTAAGATCGCCGGGGTGCCGTCGGTCGAGCCATCGTCGACGAGGATGATCTCGAGGACGTCAGAACGCGATCGGACCCAACGATCCAGGTGCGTGATGGTGGCGCGGAGCTTGCCTTCGAAGTTATAGACTGGGATGACGAGCGAGATCATACGGAAGGCGATAGTAGCACGAATGCTCGGGCGGTTATTTGCGCTCCAACATGAGATACGCCGCTGCCATCCCGCTTTCGTGGTAGCCGCTGAAGAGCGCCTGCTTTTGTTCGTAGGCCTCGTGAGAGAGGAGGATTATGTCGGGGACGCCTTTTTCGATGAGGTGGAGCTGCTCCTCCCCATAGAGAATCGTCTCCGTCGGCTGCAGGTACTGGTAATACTTTGTGGTAGGGAGGAATATTACCGCTGCAGGGCTGTTGTAGATGAAAATACTCTTATTCTCCGGGAACGAAGAGAAGTATTCTATCATTTGGGCGGTACGCGTCGTGTTGTAATGTTCGGCGACCCACGATGCGTAGTTAAGCTGATAGAACTGCATGAGCGTAAGAGCGGCGACGATAAAGATGACGCCGAACGTAGCATACGGCCGAAGATATGCGCGGCGCTGTCCTGCTGCTTCGGCAAGGACTTGCAGGGATTGCGGCATAAAGAGAAGCGCAAACACCATCGCTTGGAAAAGGTAGCGATACCATCCGGCGGTTCGTAAGTATGCGAAGAGAACCATAACGGCAAAGACGAACGCAGACTTCTCGACGAGCGATATCTGCCCTTTCTGGTAGAGCCGGATGAGAAGTCCAGCGGTCCACACGAGCATGAGCGCTGCGCAATAAAGCGGCGTCGTCTCCGTGAAGAATCCAATGAGATTGTGCATCACGGTTTCCGGTATTGAGGCGACGCCGTAGGGATTCGCATAATAGGAAAGTATGAGGGAAGGGTCCACGTGTCCGAATTGGAGATACATCCAGAGGGCAAGCGGTGCGATGAATGCGACGAGGGCCGCACCGATGTTCCTCACGTGCAGCGGGATGGACCGAACATGGAAGAGAAGGACGAGACCTATCGCCGCCGGCATGAGGAGAAAGATGGGTTTTGTCGCGGCGACGAGACCTGTTGTAAGCCCAAGAAAGACGTAGTGCCAAATGCCCTCGAAGTTCCGCTCGCCGAGGCGATGGAGCGCGAGAAGCGCGAGCATCGAATAGAAAAGACCGGGGATCTCCCCGAGCACGTTCTTGCCGTTGCCATAGATGATGGGGAACGTCGCGAGGAGCGCGAGTCCGAGAAGAGCGTTACGCGATCCCGCGACGCGGACGAGAAGCACCCAGGCGGAAAGGGCAAACAGTATGATGAAAAGTACCATTGGGATGCGTGCTGCGAGAAGTGAGTTACCAAAGAGTTTGAGCGATGCCGCAACTGGTGCAATAAGCGGATAGCCGACCGTGAGGAAGTCAATCTGACGGAACTCACCCGGTGCGACCTGGACGGTCTGCTCTCCGCGCTCACCGAACGACTGGGCGACCTGGATGTAGATACCCTCGTCATACCATGTCGGCGGGCTTTCGGTCAGGCGGTACGTCGCATAGAAGACGACGACTCCGAGGAGGCACGCGAGGATACCGACATACGCTTTCGAGGGGAGTGCCGAAGTGGGCATACAAAGAGATTTCTATGATACCCTGCAAGCACTATGGAAGCCACCGTGCGTTCGCTCGCGCGCAGAGCCGTCACGGGACTTCTCCACCTCCTTCCGAGCGGCGCGCCGCCGCGTATCTATGCCACGCTCTTCCGTGGCCCGTTGGGAAAAATAGGGAACCCGCTCATCAAGGCGCTTCTGCCGGTGCAGGTACGTCTCCCTGAAGGCCTCATCATCCTCAACCGCGAGGATCCGACCGTCTCTGCCGCGATTGCCTTCGGGGTTTTCGAACCGTATGAGACGCAGCTTTTCAGGGAAGCGGTGCGGCCCGGGATGACGGTCGTCGATATTGGTGCGAACATTGGCTACTTCACGGTGATCGCCGCCCACCTCGCGGGGAAAACGGGCCGCGTTATCGCCTTCGAACCGGCGCCGGAGAATTTTCGCGTGCTCACCGAGACGTTGAGCGTGAACGGATTCGTAACGGCACGTGCATACCAGGTGGCTATTGCAGACAAGGAAGGGACGCTGATCTTGAACCTCTTCGATTCCAACAAAGGCAAGCATTCGCTCGTCAAAGACAAGAGCGACGAGAAAGGTTTCGACGGATCGATACGCGTGAGCGCCACGACACTCGATGCGTTCTGTGCATCGCACGATGTCGGTACGATCGATGTCATTAAGATGGACATCGAGGGCGCGGAATCACTCGCGCTCTCTGGCATGCACCAGGCGCTCGCCGATACGAAGGTCCTTTTTATGGAATTCACGCCCTCCGCGATACGGAAAGTAAGGGATGAGCCCGAAGCAGTCCTGCGCTTCCTGCGTGAGAAAGGATTCAAAGTATCCTCGATCGAAGAGCACACGAGATCGACGCGTCCGATCGCGGACGTCCGAGCATTCATACGTTCAATACCGGATGGCGAGTGTGCAAATCTACTGTGCAAGAAATGACGGGTGTTTCTAGGCGCCGCGCTCGCGCAAAAGGCGATACCACGCGAGCATCCGCTTCAGACCTTCTTCGAGTGTCACGTCCGGTTCGTAGCCGAGTTCGGTGCGCGCCTTCGTGATGTCCGGCAGACGGCGGCTCGGATCGCCGACCGGATACCCTTCCGGATATTCCGCATGTTGGATATCAAGGGGCGATCCGTAGACGCTTTCCACCTTCTTTGCGAGGTTGTAGATGGAGATCTCTCCCTCGTCGGTCCCGATGTTATACGCTTCGCCGCTTCTTCCAAGGAGAAGGGCGCGCAGAAAACCGTTGAGACAATCGGTCGTATAGGCGAACGTACGGGTTTGCGCGCCACGATTATGGATCTCGATCGTGCTGCCGTCGAGCGCGGCATTGAGGAAATTCGGCAGAACGCGCTTGTCGTCTATTTTCATACCGGGACCGTAGGCATTGAACGGCCGCACGCTCACGACGGGGACCCCGTGCACGCGGTGATAGATCGTCGCGATGGTCTCGCCGACACGCTTCGATTCGTCGTAGCAGGCGCGCAGGCTCGTGCAGGAGACATGGCCGTGGTACTCCTCTGTGGTCGGGATGTTCTCGGGGGTCGGATCGCCGTAGATCTCGCTCGAGCTGAAGTAGAGGACGCCTTTCGCTTTCTTTGCGCGCGCCAACTCGAGCGTATGCCGCAGGCCGTCGATAGTCGCCGTCAGCGTTTCCATCGGGTATTTCGCGTAGTAGACGGGGGATGCGATCGATGCCGCGTGCATGATGTAATCGATATTCCGCTCGGTCTCGAATGGCACGCATACGTCATGCTGTATGAATTCAAGATTCGAGTCGTCCATGGTGAAGAGCGGACTGCCCTTCACGCCGGTGATGAAATTGTCCAGCGCGATCGTGTGCACGGGCTTTGTGAAGCGCGTGCGATTGAGGTATTGCATCAGGCCGACGATATGGTTCCCCAAAAAGCCGCCAGCGCCATTGATGAGGATCGTGGTGCCTTCCAAACGGTCGGCTACGTCTCCGAGTTTGCGAGCGACTTCGGAGAATTGCGCTTCGATAAATGCGGGCATACGAGACGGCAGTGTAGCAGATAACGGCTGTTTCGGGAATGGTCAAAGCGCTCTGCAGAGGCGCGTGTGCATTGTTGACACAGTCCACATCCTGGACAATGATGCTACGGATGAAGGCACGCTATCCGAAACATCATGCGATACGGACCGGCCACATCGCGCGCTGTCAGATATGCAATTCCTTGAAACTGCATCTCATTCTGGATCTCGGGTTCCAGCCGCCGGCTGACTCGCTCTTAACGACGCAGATGCTCAATGAGCCGGAGAAGACGTATCCCCTGCGGATGGTGTGGTGCGAGAAATGCACGGGGGTCCAGCTCGATTACTGCGTCGACGGAAAAGAGGTGTATCACCCGAACTATCCATACCGAAGCGGCATCACGAAGCCCTTGGCAGAATATCAGCGGAACATCAGCCACTCTCTCATTGAGAAGTACAATCTCGGCCCGAAAGACCTCGTGATAGACGTTGGCTCCAACGACGGGACGCTCCTTAGCGGCTTCAAGGAAAAAGGCGTGCGGGTCTTAGGCGTTGAGCCGACGAACACTGCCGATATCGCGAACAAAAGCGGCATCAAAACCGTCAAGTCGTTTTTCGACATCAAAACAGCGCGTGCGATACGGAAGAAATACGGCAAGGCCGCAGTCATGACCGCGACCAATGTCTTTGCGCACATGCAGACTTTGGGCGAGGTGATCATGGGTATCTATGAACTTCTCGAGGACGACGGCGTGTTCGTTTCCGAATCGCACTATCTTTTGGATGTCATCAAAGACAATCAATTCGATACGATATACCACGAGCACCTGCGGACGTATTCACTGCACTCCCTTATCGCGCTTTTCAAGCAGTATGATTTCACCATAACGGATGTCGAGCGGGGGAGCCGGTACGGCGGCAATATCCGCGTGCATGTCACCAAAGGGAAGGGGAGAAAGGCGAGTCCCGCAGTCGGGAAGCTGCTCGCGGAGGAGAAGAAATTCGGGCTCGGCAAGCTGAAGACTTACACGACGTTCGCAAAGCGTGTCCGGAAGGCGCGGCTAGAACTCATAGACTTCCTTATTCAGGCGAAGAAGAAAGGCAAGCGCATCGCCGGGAAATCAAGTCCCGCCCGTGCCGCGACCCTTCTTAATTACTATGGCATCGACACCGAGCTCATTCCGTATCTGGCTGAACAGCCGACCTCGCTGAAACTTAATCAGTATCTGCCCGGCGGGCACATTCCGATTGTTGATGAAAAGATTCTTCGTAAAGACAAGCCTGATTACATCGTTTTAATGGCGTGGCATTATGCGAAGGAGATCTCCAAACGTCTCAAGGTTGAAGGCATACGATCGGACTTTGTCGTGCCGCTTCCCGAAGTGCGCGTGATAAAAAATGCGGCGGTAAAAGCGTAGCGCATGCTCAACGTTGCTATTGTCGGCTCGGGTTTTGGTCGGTACGGTCTCCTGCCTGCGTTTGCTGCGGTGCCGCAGTGCACGGTTGTCGCGGTATGCGGGAAGAAAACAGATTCCCTTCGTAAAGATTGCCGGCGTTTTGGTGTTGAACATATCTACGAAGACTGGCGTGCGCTTTTGAAGAACGAGCGTATTGACGCGATTGCGCTCGCGGTAACGCCGCGCGCGCAATACACGATTTCGAAAGCGGCGCTTCGCCAAGGCATCCATGTTTTCGCGGAAAAGCCGCTGGCGGTGGATCTCGCGCAGGCGAACGAACTCTTGCGCCTCGCACGGAAAAAACGCATTGTCACTGCGGTTGATTTCACCTTTCCGGAAATCGCCGCATGGCAGAAGGTCAAGCGATTGCTCGATGCGAAGACCTACGGCGAATTGCGGCATATCACAGCGAATTGGGATTTTTTGAGCTACGATATTGCGCACAAACGGAAGTCGTGGAAGACCATCGCCGCCGAAGGCGGCGGAGCGCTGTCATTCTTTTTCTCGCACGGGTTGTACTATCTCGAGCATTTCGCGGGGACAATCTCGGATGTGCAGAGTAACTTCTCGTACGCGAAGGAAAGTCTCGGCGGCGCGGAGGCGGGCGTCGATATGCTGCTCACGTTCCAGAGCGGAGTCATGGGAAGTGCGCACATCTCCTGCGCCGCGCGGGGTCTCCACCGCCACCAGCTTCTCTTCCACTGCGCACGTGCGACGATCGTGCTTGAGAACGAAGGGAGCCATATGAGCGGCTTCACGCTCACCGTCTACGAGAAAGGGGCGCGGCGCATCGCGGTTTCTGCCGAGCGAGTCGTCAAGCATCAAGATCCACGCGTTCCTTTCGTGAAAAAGATCGCCGCACGGTTTGTCAGGAGCTGCCGGAGCGGCGCAACGATGCACCCGGGTTTTAAGGAGGGAGTGCGTGTGCAGGAGCTGATAGCACAGATACGATCCCGGCACACAGGTACGAAACCACGAGCTGCACGTTGATAAAGGCCTGTACAATGGTATGTCTCGTATGAAAGAGCAGACATTCGATTATATTGTTCTTGGCGGCGGTGTCTCGGGTTTGGGATTCGCGAAGCGGGTGAGCGAGAACAGCAGGTCGGTGTTGGTCCTCGAAAAAGAAGCAGTTGTCGGCGGCCTCTCGCGGAGCCTCCAGCATAAGGGGTTTTATCTGGACTTTTGCGCGCATCGCTTCCACACAAAGAACAAAGCTCTCCTTGATGAGATCCGTTCGCTTCCCGGTCTCACGATGGAGCGCCATATCAAGAAGAGCCGCATCTACATGTTCGGGAAGTATTTGAAGTATCCGTTCGAGATACAGAATCTCCTTCGCGCCATGCCTATCACCCAGAGCTTCCTTTCAGGGCTCTCGTTCCTCAAGAACCTCGCGTTGAAATCGCTGCGAACGACGCGAGACCTGCGCTCATATAAAGATTGGTTCGTTCATCTCTATGGTACACGCCTGTATGAAGTCATGTGCCGGCCGTATACCTCGAAGATATGGCATCGTGATCCCAGCGAGATATCCGCAGATTGGGCCGATCAGCGTTTCCAAGGAGAGAACCTCTCCAAGCTTCTCGGGCGGATCATGAAGAAGATACTCACGCTGGATTTCAGTTCATACAATCTGGAGGACGACAGCCTCGCCCCGGATGGCGGCGCATTCTACTATCCACTGCGCGGCATCCAGGAGATGCCGGACGCGCTCGCGCGCTCAGCGGAGCGGAATGGCGCTCGCATTCTCACGAAGACAACGGTCACTAAGGTGAATACCGCTGCACGTACGGTTACGTTCGAGCACGAGGGGGTTCCTCGTACGGTCTCCTATGCTCAACTGATATCGACGATCCCCCTGCATGCATACTATGCGCTCCAGGAGCGGCGCGATCCAAGGATCGAAAAGCACCTCACCAGCCTCACGTACATGGACATCATCTTTGTCTATCTATTTCTGGACATTCCCCAGGTCTCCAACGACCACTGGTTGTATTTCCCGGACCCGGACATTATCTTCAATCGCGCCGTTGAGTTCTCGAACTGGTCGCCGCAGATGTGCCCACCGGGGAAGACCGCGATTTGTTTCGACATCACGGTATTCCTCGAATCACCGGAATGGCAGATGAGCGATGAGGTGCTCATCGAGCGGACGATCGCCGACGCGGCGCGCGTGGAGTATGTTAGAAAAGAGCATGTCGAAGAGGGGTTGGTTTTCCGCGTCACGCACGCGTATCCGTTCTACGACCTCGACTATCGAACGAAACTGGATGCGATCGTCCGCTTTCTTGAGACGGAACACGTGCATCTTCTCGGTCGCACTGGCATTTTCCGCTACAACAACTCCGACAACTCCATCGAGATGGGCTTCGAGCTTGCGGAGAAGATGCTTGCCGGGAGATCTGCCGCGAGCGCTCACGAATATCGGGTAAAAGAAGTGAGCTACTGACGGATATGCATCTCCTGCGGAGCATGTTCGGCGAGAAAAGGATACGCTTTACGCTTTTCGCGATCTCTCTCCTCGCGCACCTCGTCGTATTCGCGCTGCTCCTCGTGCACTACGGTCCGTCGGCATCTTTTTTTTCGGTCGACGGGTCGTTGAATGGCAACGACGCGCAGCACTACGTGACGATCGCGAAGAATCTTGCGGAGGGGAACGGGTACTCCCGTTTCCCGGACGCGCCATTCGAGCCGGATGCGTTCCGTACGCCACTTCTCCCGCTCTATTTCGTCCCCTTCGTCTTTTTCGGCGGCCTGCCCCTCATATGGCTCCCCATTCTTCTTTTAAATCTAATCCTCGCATTCGCGGCGGTCCTCATGTACAAGCTGGCACGGCTCTTCCTCCCGCATGGATATGCGGCGGCCGCCGGGCTCGCCATGGCGCTTGACCCCTTGTTTTTGTACCGCAGCCAGCTCGCGGAACCGGACGCGCTCTTCGTGTTTCTCACGCTCGGTGCTGCATACTTCTGCGCGCTGTTCTGGGGGACCGCGCGTCCTCGCTACATCCTCTTTTCGTCGGTCATCTTAGGCATCTCCATCCTTCTCAAACCGACCGGACTGTATGTCGCGATCATCCTCTTTGCATGCCTCGCCGCGTTCGTCTTTTTCTTCAGACGAGGAGAGTGGCGCATGCATGCGAGGCATCTCATTTTCGGGGCATTGATACTACTGGCGCTTCTTGCGCCATGGCTGATACGCAACCACGCGTCCTTCGGCGTCTGGGGTATCTCGAGCGTCGGCGGATTTAATCTCTACGAATTCTATACGGTGAACCAGCGGTTGCCCGGTGAGCAAGTGCCCGAGAACATAGCGACGAGCAGTCGGGAACCGAGCCGACACCTTCCGAACCAGTCATACTTTACGGACGTTGCAATGGAGAGGATACGAGAGGCGCCGCTCTCCTATGCGAAAGAACAGGCGGTGGGGACGTTGCGCAACCTGTTCGTTTCGGAGTTGCCGGTCATCTACTACTATGGCCATAGCGCTCTCTTGCCTTTTCCCTACAATCCGGAGTCAACAACAAACCTGCGCGAACTTCTGCTCCAAGGGGACGGAGCGAGCGTCTTCTTTGCGCTTGCCCACAATATCCCGAAGGTTCTCTGGTTCGCCGCGCTTCTTTTTGTCTATATCCTTACCTTTCTCGGCTGGCTGTACGCATGGAAGAAGGATCGTGTCGTCTTCCTCATGTTCACCTCCTTCATCCTGATCTTCGGGTATTTTGTCGTCGCCTCGGGACCGTATGTCGACGCTAAATACCGGATGCCCGCAATGCCGCTCATCGTGATAGTGTGTGCATATGGCGTTTATGAGTTGCGGAGTCAATGGTGGCGAATACGACCATGAGTATTGAAAAAGCATTTGACCATAATTCCTTCAGAGGCGAAATACTGCGCCCTGATTTTTTGCGGAGCGTCGTTGAGGCGGGGAATCTCGCACTTAACGTTCGACAAGAGGGTCTTACATCCGAGGTTAAATCAACAAAGGAAGACATTGTCACCCGCGGCGACCTTGCTGTTTCTTCGATGCTGCGCGAGCGGCTCTCACAGCTTTTCCCGGGGATTGTCTTTATTGACGAAGAAGTCCCGGAGAGCGACTCGCTTGATATAACAGCGCATGCGATGGTCGCCATCATTGACCCCATTGATGGCACGACGAATTACTATAACAAGGGAGAAAAAGATTCTTCGGAAGCTCCCGCAAACCCGAACTGGGCCGTTTCGGTTGGGATCACACGAGAGGGAAAACTACACGCCGGGGTCATATATCAGCCAATGCTGCAGAAGTTATTTTATGCGGAAAGGGGTCGTGGTGCCTATATGAATGGCAAACGTCTTCATGTCTCGACGACCCAGTCGCTTTCGGATGCGCGGCTCATCTACGATTACCCCTATCCTAAAGACAAGAAGGAATACGAGCTTACCGGCCGTGTACTTGCTGCGCTGGAGCCGCAGATAACGTCTGCAGAGCGGCTCGGGAGCGCTGTCGTAGAGACCATGGAAGTGGCAGAGGGGAAAAGCGACTTCTTTATGCTTTTGAGGACCCAGCCATGGGATGTGGCCGCCGCGGCTGTTATCGTCGAAGAGGCGGGCGGGACAGCTTTTAATGCAACAGGTGAGCCGTTCAAAATCGGCAACCGCTCGATCGTACTCACAAATGGAAAGATTGAAATCGCGCCTCTGATACATCTCATTTACCAGAAATTGGGGAGTGATTCATAAGTCCGGTGCACTGCCTTGCACCCAAGCGCAAAGTAGTGTTTATTGTGCGGATGCAAAGAAAGATCGAGAAGTCCTCCAAGCCCAAAGGGGAAAAGCCACCAAAAAAAGTCCTCATTACCGGCGCGGCGGGGTTCATCGGTCATCACCTGCTGGACTATCTCTTGCAAAAGACCGATTGGGATTTTGTCCTCCTCGATCGGCTCGATGTGTCGGGGAACCTCGATCGTGTTCGGGACATTCCTTCGTATGAAGCGAACCGGCATCGCATCCAATTCGAATGGCATGATCTGAAAGCGCCCGTGAATGATTCCCTCGCAAAGCGTCTGGGCAACCCGCACTACATTTTACATCTTGCCGCATCAAGCCACGTCGATCGTTCCATCGAGGATCCGATGCTCTTTGCAATGGATAATGTCGTCGGCACGGTCAATATTCTCAATTTTGCACGCACATGCAGCAACCTCGAGAAATTCATAAATTTCTCGACCGACGAAGTATTTGGTCCTGCACCCGAAGGGCACGCGCACAAAGAAGACGAGCCGCACCGGCCCTCAAACCCCTATTCGGCATCGAAAAGCGGGCAGGAAGCATTCGGCTACGCGTTTTTCGTCACGTACGGCCTTCCTGTCGTCACAACGCACACCATGAATAATTTTGGGATCCGGCAGCATCCTGAAAAGCTCCTGCCAAAGACCATTTGTTCCGTTCTAAACGGAACGCCGATGCCTATTTTTGCGAAATTGAACGCCAAAAGAAAACTTGAGGCTGTTGGCAGCCGCTACTGGATCAACTGCTGGAACACATCGTCTGCTGTGCACTTCCTTCTTGAGCACGGCTCGCCCGGCGAGAGCTACAACATCATCGGATTCGACGAATTCACGAATCTCGAGATCGCGGAAAAGATCGCAAAGATCATCGGCAAAAAACTCATCCCGAAATTCGTCGACTTCCACGCCGTCCGTCCCGGCCATGACCGGCGCTACGCTCTCGACGGCAGCAAGATAAAGAAAATGGGGTGGAAACCTGAAATCCCTTTCGACACATCGCTCCGTGATACGGTCGAATGGTACCTTGAGCCGAAGAATCGGCATTGGCTGAACGATTGATTGATATGAAAGGTCTCATACTCGCCGGTGGGAAGGGGACGCGGTTGCAGCCCGTGACGTACGTGGTGAACAAGCACATGGTGCCCATCATCAACCGTCCGATGATACTCTACCCCCTTGAGACCCTGAAGTATTTGGGCGCAACCGACATCATGGTCGTTTCAGGAGGCGGGCACATCGGCGGCATCGCGGAATTTTTGGGCGATGGGTCGGAGTATGGTGTCTCGCTCACGTACCGGGTCCAAAAAGCCGCGGGCGGTATCGCGCAGGCACTTGGGCTCGCCAAAGATTTTGTTGACGGGCATTCTGTTGCGGTCGTTTTAGGTGACAACATTTTTGAGAATACGAAGCTTCCGAAAGTACCGAAGAGTGCAGGTGTTGATGAAGCATTCCTCTATTTCGCGCGCACTAAAGATCCAAGCCGCTTCGGCGTGCCGGTTTTCAAGAAGAACGGCGCGGTCGCGAAGATAGAAGAGAAGCCTACAAAACCTAAGAGCAAGTATGCGGTGACGGGCCTCTATGTGTATCCGCCGAACGTCTTCGATATCGTCGCCAAACTTAAACCGTCGGCGCGCGGCGAGCTTGAGATCACCGATGTCAACAATTGGTACATCGAAAAGGGGAAATGCAGCCACGCGCTTTTCAAAGGATTCTGGTCCGATGCGGGGACGCGGGAGTCACTCAAGCAAGTGATAGACTGGGCATACAAGGCCTGAATGATATGGACACGGCGATCGAAGGGAAGCTCTCGAGCGTTTCTTTCTTTTGCCCTGCCTATCATGATGAGAAGAACTTGCCGGTTTTGATACCGCGCGTGCACGCATTTCTCTCCGAGATCGCGCACCGATTCGAGATCGTCATCGTCGAAGATGGGAGCCCTGACACAACGGGGGAGGCGGCTGACGCACTTGCCGCACGATACAAAGAAGTCCGCGTCATACATCATCCGAAGAACCTCGGCTATGGAGGTGCTATCCGCGACGGGTTCCTCAACAGCCGTCTGGACTATGTCATGTATACCGACGGCGACAACCAATACGACCCCCGCGAATTCGAGGCGGCACTCCCGCTTTTAAGAGAGGCAGATGTCGTGAGCGGGTATGTCCGCGAAAAGGCCGTGAGCGACCTCCGGAAACTGCAATCCACTATCTTCAACCTTATGGTCGCCGTGTTGTTTTTTGTCTGGATCCGGGACATCAACTGCTCGATGAAGATATACAAGCGGAAAGTGCTTGATGCGATCGAGATAAAAAGCATGAGCGCTTTTATCGATGCGGAAATGCTGGTGTGCGCGCGCCGTGCGGGGTTTCGCATCGCACAATTCCCGGTCACGCACTTTCGCCGGACCGAGGGCCTTCCGAGCGGATCGAAACTTGCCGTCATCGTCCCCACCATTATGGATATGCTGAAATTTAGATTCGGGCTATTATAAAGCCCCATGATTACCACGAACGATACAGTGCTCATCACCGGCTGCGGTGGCATGCTCGGCGAAGGCGTCTACAAGCGCTTTAAGGATCATGTGAAGGTGTTTGCGACCGATATTGATCTGAACGAGCCGTGGCTTACGCATCTCGATGTGCGGGATGCGACAGAGGTTGAGAAACGCCTCGACGAGATACGGCCTGACTACATCGTCCACCTCGCTGCGCTCACGGACATGGAATACTGTGAGACGCATCCGGAGGACGCGCAGGCGACGAATGCTGACGCAGTCGCTCATTTCGCGCCGTATGTGGAAAAGAACGCGACGCCGTTCGCGTATATCTGCACTGCCGGCATCTTCGACGGAGAAAAAGAAGTGTATCAGGAAGACGACATTCCCAATCCTTTGAGCGTGTATGGGAAGACGAAATACAGCGGGGAGCTGAACGCAAAGAAATATCAAAAACATGTCGTCGCGCGCGCCGGCTGGATGATGGGCGGGGGTCCTACAAAAGACAAGAAATTCATCAATAAGCTCATCAAACAGGTGAAGGGTGGAGCGAAAGAGCTCTTTGTCGTGGACGACAAATTGGGGACACCCTGCTACACCTACGATCTCGCCAATATCCTCTATACGCTCCTGGATAAAGGGCACCACGGCGTCTTCCACGGGGTCTGTGAAGGGGGAGGTTCGCGAGCGGAAATCGCACGCTTTCTTTTACAATGTCTCGGTCGCGAAGATGTGAAGATAACAGAAGTTGCTTCTGATTATTTCAAGACAACCTATTTCGCGCCGCGTCCGCGATCGGAGAAGATGATCAATAAGCACCTGCATGACCTCGGCCTCAACCTGACGCGCGATTGGCATGACGCCGTCGAGGACTACGCCCGCACGTTCGACTGGGGCGTATGACGGCATCGGGCTTTGCATCATTTGTGCAACGCCACAAAACCGAGCTCATCATTTTCAGCGGCGCGCTCCTCATCCGCGTGCTGTACGTGGTCCTGATCCAGGCGGTTTCGGGTGCGCACGGCTTTATCTCGCATGCCGATGCCTACTTTTTCTACTACCGCGCCGCACTCAATCTTCTCGAACACCACGTGTTGAGCATCGCGGAAATGGCCCCCTATTACCCAGATGCGTACCATACGCCGCTCTACGCACTCTTCCTCGCCGGGCTTATCGCGCTCAAGGTGCCGTTAGGGGGGGTTGTTCTGGTGCAGAGCGTGTTTTCTTCGCTGACGGCGGTCCTGGCCTATAGGATCGGCATCATCCTCTCCCGCCGTGCATGGATCGGGGTTTTTGCCGCAGTGCTTGTCGCGCTCGAACCGATGTCCTTGTACTGGAACGGGCTTCTCATGTCTGACGTCCTTTTCGGATTCTTGCTGACGGTATCCTACTACCTTCTCATAACCGGACGGTATCGTATAAGCGCGGTCGCACTCGGGCTTTCTGCCCTCACCCGCCCGATCATGCTCTACCTTGCTCCGGTCTTTTTTCTTGCCATGGTGTTTGGAGAGTTCCGGCGCGAGAGGACATTCTGGGAGAACAGTGCGCGTACGCTCGCTTCGTTCGCGATCTTCGTTGCGATTATCTTCCCGTGGTTCGTGCATAATAAGATAACGTCAGACACGTGGGCATTCACGAGCGCAGGATGGTATGAGATTTATGTCGCACCACTTCAGGAGTTCACGAAGCGGTATGGATATGAAGTGCCGGACGTAGAGACGTTGGGAGCCTCTGATTTCTCGCGCTTTAACTTTTCCTACTCTTCGCGCTATCGTGATGTGGCGCTTCCACTCATCATCCAGCATCCGATTCAATACGGCCTTACGCATCTGTCCCGTTCGGCGAGGTCGGTGGTCACGAACCGCTACGAATACCTCGTGAACGTCGTCATTAAGTCACAAGTGCCGTCTCTATACGAGCGTTTTTCTAGCATTTTTTCACTGCTGCTTGTCGTAGGATGGTTGTTTTGGATCATCGTGTATCTTCTGTGCGCGGTCGCATTCTTCGAGAAGGAGATACGAATCTGGTGGTTCTTTTTAGCTGGACTCTTTCTCATCAACATCCTACTCTCGGGCGGGATCAATCCCGGAGGCGCCGAGATGAGCCGCTACATGCTTGGGCTCCATGCGTTCTTTTTCGCATTCGCGGGCGTCGGTGTACAGGTAATATCGCGATGGCGGAATTCGTTCAATGAGTGATAAAATGCTGCCCTATATGCCCGTACACACGAAATGGCATAGCGCTTAGAATTGTAATCGGTTATTCTACAAACTCTATGGTGTCAATTTACAAGTCATCTGTAGGGGCATTCGTTGCGCAGCAACAATGCCATTTCGTGTGACGGGTATGCACTGTCGCCTGTGCCGTCATGAGAACACGCTTGAGTTCCTGGATCTGGGGAAACAGCCTCTCGCCAACAAATATCCGAAAAAAGAGGAGTTTGAGACCGAGGATTTCTTTCCCGTAAAGGTCTTTTTCTGTCCAGAGTGCAAGAGCGTGCAGCTCGGAACACAGGTCTCGCGCGAGAGGATGTTTGAAGACTACTTTTATCTTTCGTCGGTGAATACGGGACTCGTGAAGCAGTATGAAGTATTTGCGAAGACTCTTGCGGATTCGAGATTTGTTGTCGACATAGGCTCGAATGACGGCATATTATTGAAACCTCTGAAAGAGATGGGGGTCAAAGCCGTCGGCGTCGAACCCTCCATCAATGTGTCAAAGATAGCGAACGATGCGGGCCTCACCACGATCACCTCATTCTTCGATGCGAGAGCGGCCGCACAGGTAGAGAAAGAGTACGGAAAGCCCGATGTGATCACAGGCTTCAGCATGTTCTCGCACCTGGGGGACCCGCATGATTTTATCGAAGATGTGAAAAATCTCCTGATGGACGACGGCAGATTCATCCTGGAGATCGAATATGTCGATACCATGCTGAAGAACATGTCCTTCGAACGATTTTACTTGGATAGGATCTCCTACTATTCCGTAACCTCGCTTGAGAACTTGTTCCAGCAGCACGGCATGTACCTCTCCGACGTGGAGGAGACGGATTCTCATGGGGGGTCATTGCGCGCAACGGTGCAAAAGAAAGGAAAGGGTCAGGTGCCAACGGAGCGCGTCGCGCGTCATATCACGTATGAGGCGAAGAAGCTGACAGCAGAGAGCCTGACCGAATTCGGGAATGAGGCCATGGCGCAGATAGCAGCGCTTCGCGGAAAATTAGAGGAATTCAAAGCTGCCGGACTGAAGGTTGCTGGCTTCGGTGCGCCGGCACGCGTCTCCACATTATGCAATTTCGGCCGTATCGGCCCCGAACTCATTGCATGTATCGTGGACGAGACCCCGCTAAAGCAAAATCGACACAGCCCCGGGACACACATTCCCATCGTGCCGATGTCGCATCTGGAAAAGTACCGACCAGACATCTTTGTCGTTTTTGTACATGAATACTTCGACGTCGTGAAGAAAAAGTTATCTGGGGCATCATATCGCTACCTGTTCCCGATACCGCCAAAAGAAGTACACTAATCAACATGACACGCCTTGCACTCTTCGGGCACGGACGGTGGGGGAAAGCTATTCTCCGGACGCTCGAGGGGTTCCCCGAAGTGTCGGTTACTGTCGTGGGCCGCGGCGAAACGCCAGGAGCGAACGTTGATGGCGCCATTATCGCAACGCCTGTCTCGACGCACGCCGAACTCGCGCTCCCGCTTATCGAGCGCGGAGTTCCCCTACTCATAGAAAAACCTCTGACGGCTTCCGTTGAGGAAGCGAACCGTCTCGAGGCTGCTGCCGAAAAGGCAGACACGCTTGTGCAGGTCGGGCATATTCATCTGCATAATCCGGCATTTATGAAAGTACAAGAACTGCTGCCAACACTAGGCCGCATCCGATATCTCTCATTTGAGGGGATGAATAACGGGCCGGCGCGCAATGACGCATCGGTTTTATGGGACTGGCTTCCGCATCCCTTGTCGATGACGTTACGTCTTGTGGAGGCCGCGCCTCTATCGGTGCAGGCGTGGGGAATAAACTGTTTACGCCCCGACACGCAGGCGCTGTACGACATTGGCATCGTGAGATATGTATTTGAAGGAGGTGCGTCCTTGCTATGTTCGGTGAATTGGCTCTCGCCCGAGAAGCGCACCAAAATGACAATCGTCGGCGAAACGAGCTCGTTGGTTCACACCGATACGGATGCGCAGAAACTCGTGCTCTACGAAGGGATGGGCCCGGCTGTTGACGGGATGCAGGTGACGCACCAGGCTCCGTCCGTCTCGTATCCTGCCTATGGGGGTGGCTGGCCGCTGGAGCACGAACTGCACGCGTTTATTGACGCTCTGCAGAAAGGGTCTCGTGACCGATCAGAGTTGGCATTCGGTGCTCGGATCGTGCGATTGATCGCCGCCGCGCACACATCGATCGAAACGGAAGGCCGAGCGGTGACCCTCAATATATAATCCACCCCATGTCTTCCGGTATCACACGTAAGAAGTTTGTTATACTCGGCGCGGGGCCTGCTGGCATGGGGGCTGCGTGGGAACTCCATACAAAGGGCGCGAAAGACATCACGGTCGTCGATCGCAACGACCGTGTCGGCGGTCTCGCACGCACGTTTACGTTCAAAGGCTATCGTTTCGATGTTGGGCCACACCGATTTCTGACGAAATATCCGGAAGTCGAAGTTCTGTGGAAGCAGCTCTTAGGCGACGACCTCTTGACCCGTCCGCGACTCACGCGCATTTATTATCGCGGACGTTTTTTTCTATATCCTCTCAAGATGGTGAACGCACTCTGGAATCTCGGATTTTGGCAGAGCATCCTCGCGGGCTTGAGTTTCCTGAAGGCGCAGATACTGTGGCGTGGGAAGGAGCCGAAGAATTTCGCCGAGTGGACCACGAAGACCTTCGGCAACCGGATGTCCCAGGCGTTTTTCCGGGACTATTTCAGGAAGGTGTGGGGGATAGGCGCGCACGAGGTCGGGATAGAGTGGGCCGGCCAGCGCATCAAAGGGATACGTATTCGTGATTTTTTTGGCAATAAGCTGAAAGAATTCGTCTGGCAGCAGAGGTCCGAGAATATCGGCAATCAGTTCTTGTATCCACGCCACGGTGCAGGGCAATTCTACGAAGCGATGAAACAGGAACTCGAGAGGGCCGGCGTGCATTTCAACCTCGGGCACGAGGTAGTCGCGGTGTGCCACGAGGGCGAACATATCACTACGGTTGAAACCGAAGGACCGAATGGCGCGCACGAAATCTTCTCGGGCGACGTGTTCATATCGAGCATACCGGCGAATTTCCTCGTACAGTCACTCACGCCGGCAGTTTCTGCGAACGTGCTGGCTCTGACGGATACGATGCGTTTCCGTGCGCATATCGCGGTCAATATGATAATCAAACGGAAGGATCTCTTTGCTGATTCGTGGTTCTATATCCAATCGTCCGAATTCCGCATCGCTCGCATCGGGAATTACGGCGCATTTAGCCCGGACATGTTGGGACGGCCCGACACCTCCGCAATAGGGGTCGAATTCTTTTGCCACGCGGGCGATACGTTCTGGAAACAGAGCGACGAGGATATTATCGCACGTGCGGTAGATGAATTGGTCCAGCTCGGGTTTATTGCGCGGGAAGAATTCGACGGCGCGTTCGTCGTCAGACATGCAGATGCATACCCGATGTATTACTTAGGGTATCGTGAGGAGTTCGCGCGCTTGCGGACGTATCTGGAAGGCTTTGAGAACTTACGGCTCACCGGCCGTGCGGGGATGTATAAGTACAAAGACCAAGATCACGCGCTCTATACGGGGATCCTGACGGTTCGGAACCTCTTCGGAGAGCATAACGACGTATGGGAGCTCGGAGAAGAAAAGGAATTTTTTGAAGAGAAAACAGTTTCTAAATGATGCCAAGTCCTTCCCGTGCTACAATCCTCTCCATGTTCGAAAAGGCATTGCGCACCATAGTCCTTGCGGGAGTGTTCGCGCTCCCGTTTCTCGTCCTCTACGTCTCGACGTCGCTCTTCTTTCCCTTCATTACGGGCAAGAATTTTGCCTTTCGCATCATCATCGAGATCATTGCCGGTGCATGGTTTTCTCTTGCACTAGTCAAGACCGAGTACCGGCCGCGGCGCTCGTGGCTTTTGTGGGCCTTCGCGGCCTTCGTACTTCTGATCGGTATTTCTGATATCTTCGGCGTCTATCCGGAGAAGAGTTTTTGGAGCAACTATGAGCGCATGGAAGGGTGGGTGACGCTTGCGCATCTCTTTGTATATTTCGTCGTCGCGGTTTCGGTCCTCAACACCGAGCGTCTCTGGAAGTACTGGTGGCACACGACACTTGGCGTCTCCGTCATCGTCGCTTGCATTGGTCTTTTCCAACTTGCGGGATGGGTCCCCATTAATCAAGGGGGAGCCCGCGTCGATGCGCGCATTGGGAACGCCACCTACCTCGGCGTCTACATGCTGTTCCATGTGTTCATGGCGGCGCTCTTTCTCGCACGAGCGTGGGTTGAGCGGGCAAATGAGCGTACTCTGTACGTATCGCTCTATGGGGGAATCATTCTCCTCAATTCATTCGTTCTCTTTTTCACCGCGACGCGCGGCGCGATCTTAGGGCTCCTTGGCGGATTCCTCTTGAGTGGTCTCATTCTCATCCTACTTGCACCGCGCTCCCGCGTCGCATGGCGAGTTGGGAGCGTTATTGCGGCGTTCATCATTCTTACAGGGGCGTTCTGGGCTGTGCGCGATCAGGCGTGGGTCCATCGGATAGAGCCCTTGCACCGCCTCGCGACCATTCTCTCCGACGGCACGACATTCTCGCGCTTCCTAAACTGGGGGATGGCCCTGCAAGGCTTCAAAGAGCGACCGATACTCGGCTGGGGTCAAGAGAATTATGCGGCGGTCTTCGACAAATACTACAACCCTGCCATGTACGCGCAGGAGCAGTGGTTCGACCGCACCCATAACATCATCTTTGATTGGCTCATCGCGGGCGGTATCCTCGGGCTTCTCGCATATTTCTCACTCTATCTTTTCGCACTCATCACTCTGTGGCGAAGCGGTCCGCCTGCGCGCGACGGATCGGGCGCGCGGTCAGGCGCATTCGCGCTGTATGAGCGCGCGATCCTCACCGGGCTCTTCGCAGGCTACTTCTTCTACCTCCTGTTCACCTTCGACAACATCACGAGCTACCTGCTCTTTATTTCGCTCTTGGCGTACATCGCGGCGCGCGCGACGGCGGGCGCGTCACCTCCGGTGCGCCCACCGATAACGCCGCTCTCACTCACGAGCTTGCCGATTGTAGTGGCAGTTATGCTTGTGGGAACGGGCGGGCTCGTGTGGTACGTGAATGCTGATGCGCTCGCCGCGAATCGGGCGCTCATCCAGGGACTTATGCCGTATGCCGAAGGAGCATCGAAGAACCTTGCGTTTTTCGAGCAAGCGCTTGAGCGTGGGCATGGGAAGCAGGAAATACGCGAACAGTTCGCGCAGGCGGCGATGAGCGTGATTGGTGCTCCCGGAGTGCCCAACGACTTGAAACAGCGTTTTGTACAGCGTGCGGCCGAGGAACTGGTGAAGCAGGCGAATGATGCGCCGCAACACGCACGTGGCGCATTCTTTCTCGGCATCCTTCTTGATCGCGCCGGCGCATATGCGGACGCGAAACTGGCGCTTGAGCAAGCGCACGAGCGCTCACCACAGAAACAAGGCGTTCTCTTCGAGTTTGGGTTGAATGCGTTCGCGCGCGGTGCAAACGACGAAGCACTTCAGTACTTTAAGTCGGCGTATGAAAGTGCGCCGCAGTATGCGGAAGCGTTTGCGTACTACGGTGCCGCGCTGATCCAAACGGGGCATGAGAAAGAAGCGGAGGAGCTTCTCGCGCCGTTGATAGGTACACGCACTGCGGCGCATCAGCGCATCGCTGCCGCATATGCCGCTCGCGGGAAGTTCGATGCGATTATTGCTATCTGGAGTCCCTACATAGAGAAAAATCCTACCGATTTCGACTCACGGCTTGTTATCGTCAGCGCATACTATTCCAAAGGAGACCGCGCGCGAGCGCTGCAGGAGCTTGAGCGTATGCGGCAGGAAATCCCCGGCGCAGCTGCGCAGATCGATGAACTGATCCGTCAGGCACAGAGCGGGGCGATACAGTAGCACGAAAAAGATCCACTGCGGAGGACGGGTGCGAGCTCCAAAAGTGAAAGTCAAATTGTGAGTGCCGCCGCCCTCCACAGTAGATCCTTCTTTCCCAAGTGTATCGACTTCCCATAAAAACGCAAAACCCGCCGAAGGCGGGATCTGCGCGACTTTCTCTGGGCATCACATCTTTGTGACACTCACGTAGTTATCATAGCGCATCGAACTGGAAACGCAATCGTATGCATACTGATCTTTTCTTAGTTTCCATTTTTGATTTTTGTCTCTCTTTAGTTATCCACAGAAAAAATAAAAAACACATGCATGACGCACATAGAGTGCAATAATTCAGAAAACGCATCAACATACGCAAAGCAACGATGCGGGTCGAATGTTTTAGTCCCTAGGGAAAACTAAAAAAATACTATGGCCAAGAAAAAGAAGGCGAAGAAGGCAAAGAAGTCTCGCCGCCGATAAGACCTCCTCGGTCTATCCGAGAAGAACCCTCCTCTGGAGGGTTCTTCTCTTTTGAGGCCAAACATTTTTTCAATGCAAAAACGTTCGTCCGATGAGTCGCCAAAGCGACTCGTTTAGGGTAGGATATTCCAACTGCATATGTCGTTTCTCAATCAATGGTTCGGAGATGGCTCCGGGAGCGCCTTACGCCGGGCCGAACCTATAGTCGGGAAGGTCAATGCTCTTGAGGAGAGTTTCAAAGTGCTCTCGGACGAGGCGCTGAAGGCGAAAACGACCGAATTTAAGGGGCGTCTCGAGAAAGGTGGGACCTTGGACGATCTTATGCCCGAGGCCTTTGCGGCGGTGCGGGAAGCCTCCCGCCGCACGCTTGGTCAGCGTCATTTCGATGTGCAGCTCATTGGCGGTGCGGTCTTGCACCAAGGCGGCATCGCAGAGATGCGCACCGGCGAAGGGAAGACCTTAGTCGCGACACTTCCAGCCTATCTAAATGCACTCGAAGGGAAAGGCGTGCATGTCGTGACCGTGAACGACTACCTCTCGCGGCGCGATGCCGTGTGGATGGGACAGATCTACTGGGCGCTCGGGATGACGACTGCTGTCCTGAACCACGAAAGTTCGTTCCTCTACGATCCAAGCGCGGTACCGCAGGAAGAGAAGGCGGAAGATGAGAAGGTACAGGATGAACTCGGCGCATTCAAGGTTGTGCATGAATTCCTCCGTCCCATCTCGCGCGAAGAAGCCTACGCGGCGGACATCACCTATGGAACCAACAACGAGTATGGTTTCGACTACTTGCGCGATAACCTTGAATACGAGCCGGGAAAGATCCGCCAAAAGCAGCACCACTTCGCTATTGTTGACGAAATTGACTCCATCTTGATCGACGAAGCGCGCACGCCCCTCATCATCTCTGCGCCGGTTGCCGACGCCGAGGGTCTCTATCAGACATTCGCGCAGATCGCTACGACGATGAAAGAAGACGAAGATTATACTGTCGAGCATAAGCATCGCGCCATCATCATGACCGACGCGGGCATCGAGAAAGCCGAAGCAGCGCTTGGTCTTGGCTCCATCTACACCGATGCCGGTATCAAGTATGTGCACCATCTGGAGACGGCCGTGCGCGGGAAGGCCCTGTTCCAGCGCGATAAGGAATATGTCGTGCGGGGCGGGGAAGTCATCATCGTGGATGAATTCACGGGCCGCATGCAGCCAGGCAGACGCTGGAGTGAAGGCTTGCACCAGGCGATCGAGGCCAAAGAAGGCGTCGCCATACAAAAAGAGAGCCGCACGTTCGCGTCCATCACGTTCCAGAATTATTTCCGTCTTTACACGAAGCTTGCCGGGATGACGGGCACTGCCGCGACCTCTTCGGAAGAGTTCTTCAAGGTCTATGGGTTGACGACCGTCGCCATCCCAACGAACAAGCCGCCGAAGCGCGTTGATCACGATGACATGATGTTCCAATCGGAGAGCGGGAAGATGCACGCGATCGCGAAGCGCGTCAAAGACCTGCACGAAAAAGGGCAGCCCGTCCTCGTCGGCACCGTTTCCGTCGAGAAGAACGAACTTCTCTCCACCCATTTCAAACAAGCAGGTATCCCGCACGAACTTCTCAACGCGAAGAACCACGAGCGGGAAGGCGAGATCATCGCACAGGCCGGACGCAGGGGCGCCGTCGTCATCGCGACGAATATGGCCGGCCGCGGCGTCGACATCAAGCTTGGAGGAAATCCGGCAACTGACGAGCAGTATGAGGAAGTGAGAAACGCAGGCGGTCTTTTCGTCCTCGGCACGGAGCGGCACGAAGCGCGGCGCATTGACAATCAGCTGCGCGGCCGTGCTGGCCGCCAAGGAGATCCTGGTGAGACGCAATTCTTCGTTTCCCTCGAAGATTCGCTGATGAAGATATTCGCCTCTGATGTTATCAAGCGAGTGATGGGCACCTTCAAGATCCCCGAAGACGAGCCTATTTACAATTCGATGATAACGAAATCGTTGGAGCGTGCGCAGACGAGGATCGAGGAGATGAATTTCGATTCGCGCAAACATGTGCTTGCCTACGACGACGTCTTGAACGTGCAGCGCAAGAGCATCTACGAGCGTCGCCGCGCTCTTCTTGTTGGCGGCAACGAGACCGTCGATGGAGAACTCGGCCGCGTCGCGGAATTCATTCTCGAAGAGAAAGACGCGTGGAGGGGAAAGATCCAAGAACTAAAAACTAAGAACGGGGAAGCATTTTATCCCGCTGTGAGGCGTTTACTTCTGCAAACCGTCGATCTTCTGTGGGTCGAGCACCTCGAAGCGATGGAATACCTGCGCTCCTCGGTGAACCTGCGCGCGTACGGCCAGCGCGATCCTTTGGTGGAATACAAGAAAGAAGGCCTGCGCCTTTTCCAAGGGATGGAAGCATCCTACACGTTGCACGTTGCCTCAACTGTGCCTGGCCTGTTCGGAGCGCAACAGCGCGAAGGCCTGCCTGCCGCAGTCTTGACGAAGGCGGGGGAAGTCGTGCAAAAAGCTGCGCAATCTATTACCGCATCGCACGTGCACACCGGCATCAAAAAATACGGCCGCAACGACAAGGTCACCATCACCGACGGCACGACGACGCAGGAAATGAAATTCAAGAAGGCAGAGCGGCTCTTACAAACTGGTCAGTGGAAAATTGTTGAGCGTTGAAATGGAATGTGTACCTCTCATGGGATTGTTAGAGGCAGCGGAGTCCAGCACCAATGTTTCTTCAAGAAACATTGGTGCTGGGCGGAGCCCTTGCTTGCAACAGGGAAGTGGAAGATCATAGCGTAGCCGACTGGAATTTTTAAGGGAAGCGGGTATGATTGCCCGCATGTCCGAATTCGTTCCTACGATAGGTCTTGAGATTCATGCGGAGCTGAAGACGCGCACTAAGATGTTCTGCAACTCGAAGAATGACCCCGAAGAAAAGCGGCCGAATGTGAATATCTGCCCCGTCTGTCTCGCGCATCCTGGAACGCTTCCGGTCATCAATAGGGAAGCTGTGCGACATGTTCTGCGCGTGGGCGTCGCGCTTGGCGGCGAGCTTGCTGATTACACTGAATTTGACCGCAAGAATTATTTCTATCCTGACCTCCCCAAGGGTTACCAGGTCAGTCAGTACGAATTCCCGCTTGTTTCTAGGGGGTCGCTAAACGGCATTGTCATCACGCGCGTGCATCTTGAAGAGGACACGGCGAGCTCCATCCACGATGCCAAAACGGGAGCTACACTTATAAACTTTAACCGCTCCGGCGTTCCTTTGATGGAGCTGGTGACAGAGCCCGTGATACACACGGCGGAGGAAGCGGGGAACTTCGCACGCGAGCTGCAGATTCTCCTGCGCTATCTTGATGCGAGCGATGCCGATATGGAGAAAGGGCAGATGCGCCTTGAAGCGAATGTTTCCGTTTCCGATTCTGACGTGCTTGGCACCAAAGTGGAAGTGAAAAATATCAACTCGTTCCGCGCGATGGAGCGGGCAATCGCCTATGAGATCAAACGCCAGAGCGACGTTCTTGCTCGCGGTGAGCGCGTAATTCAAGAGACCCGCGGTTGGGACGATACGAAGCAGCAGACATTCTCGCAGCGTGTAAAAGAAGTTGCCGCCGATTACCGATATTTTCCCGATCCCGATCTGCCATCATTGAAACTCTCGGAGATCTCTGAGTTTTCGCATGACGTACTTATGCAGTCGATCCCCGAATTACCAGAGGCGCGCAGGGGGCGCTATGCAGAGTGGGGGATAAAGCCGGCTGACGCGGAGCAGTTCGTGAGCTATCCCCGCCTCGGTGCTTTCTTCGACGAGGTGGCAGAAAGGCATCTTGGCGACGCTGCCTTTATCCAACGCTCGGCAAATTACATTGCGAACGATTTAGTGAAGATAATCCGAGATACCGGAGAGCAAGATACGGAATTGATTGCTGAAATACCGATTTCAGCTACCAGATTCGAGAAAATAATCAGGCTCATAGGAGAGGGGAAGATCTCCTCTCGGGTGGCCAAAGACCTACTAGTGCACACGATAGAAGAGGGCAAAGAGCCTGAGACGATCGCCAAGGAGCGCGGGCTCTTTACTGAAGCCCAAGGTGCAGGCGTCGAACCCATCATCGAAAAGATTCTCGAAGAACATGCTTCGGTGGTCGCTGATTATAAAAAGGGGAAAGAGGCTGCGCTGCAATTTCTCATCGGCCAGTGCATGCGTGTGCTTAAAGGCGCAGCGGATCCTGTAGAGCTTCGCGCGAGGATACTTGAGAAAATTACTACAAAGTGATCATAGTCGCCAGGAACCTACGGATCTCAACATCTCCTCAGCTTACAGAGATGAGGTCCAGACAAAATAATTTTGGTGCGATGATTCTTACTTCCACACCGAACTGGTCTTAAAAGAGACGCTAGTTATGGTATGGGAACCATACGAGCTATCTGAATGTGTGCTTGATGCTTTTCGGCAACAAGAGAATACATTTTGTAATTGACCAGAGAGAGCTTGAGTGTATGACTCATGCTTCGATATTCAAGAATTTCAGGCTCATTTCACCGGTCGTATATTCCACTCCCAGCTGAAAAGGGAGTAGATCGCTCAATGCAAGGATCGCATCAATTTCAATCCCGGTCGCAATAATGGCACTTCAAGCATTGTAGGGGAGTCACATCCATGATCATTCTGGTTAGAAATGAGTGGTGGAGAATATTGTAATTATTTTTACAACATATCTTCGCTAGGTTGCGCCCTTAAGGATACGATCGTGCCTCGTCTAGGTCCCAAACGGGGATTTCGAGGGTCAAAATGGCAAAATCTGCTGTGATTTCAGGCTGGCGTGGGGATTGTGGTAGCCATTTTATGGCTTATTTAGCAAGGCTAAACCTCGCATGTGCGAGGTTTAGCCTTGCTAGGTGAGCCAAGATATCCAGATTTTAGGCTTTTGAGGTCTTTTCAGTCCTAAAGTAGGTGCAATAATGGTTCCTGAAGCCCGGGGAGGTATTTTCGAGTCAGGAAAGTATGAGACGGACCACATTTGCTGAAGGTGAATACTACCATTTGTATAATCGTGGGGTCGATAAGCGCACTGTTTTCAGCACGCGCGGCGATTTCGAACGCTTCAAAGCGTATCTATATCTTCTGAACGACGAAGAGAGCACGCGGGCATCAAATTTCTTTGAAGGTACGCGAGGGAAAGACCCTTATGAAAACGCGCGGGGAAACCCCCTTGTCGCGATCGGCGCGTACTGCCTCATGCCAAACCATTTCCATCTCCTCGTCACACCCCTTCTTGAACATGGCGTCCCGCGCTTCATGCAAAAACTCCTCACCGCTTATACAATGTACTTCAATGAGCGTACCCTTCGCTCCGGAAGTCTTTTTGAAGGAACATACAAGAGCCGTCATGCGGAGAGCGACACGTACCTCAAGTATCTCTACGCCTACATCCATCTTAACCCGGCGCGTTTTTTTATTACTGATTGGCAGAAGGCAACCGAAGGAGATCTGCATTCACTGGAACATAAGATCGCGACATATCCGTATTCAAGCGCGCACGAATATTTCACATCGAAGTATGTCATCACATCGCCATCGCATTTTCCGCGGCACTTTGTGCGGGCGAAAGACATACGATCACACCTTAATTTCTGGTTGAGGTTCAGAGTAGGTGAGGAGAAGCCTGTTCTCGGGGAAACGTAAAAAAGAGATATTGACACATCAGTTATCTCGTTGGATACCCAACAATATCTTTTTTAGCCTTATTCTTGCTGCCGAGATTCTCCACAGGGGCGGTCAATGAGTAGAGACAACCTGCATGTTCGTGGATATAATCCGAGACATGGCTCAGGAGATAAATCTCGGAGGGACGATATACATTTCTTCAAAGCAGGCAGCCGAGATTACCGGCTACGCCCAGGATTATGTCGGCCAACTTGCACGTAGCGGTGCTATCGAAGCGAAGCGGATCTCAGGGCTTTGGTATATTCATGAGGACTCGATCCGACAACACAAAGAGAAGACCGATGCGTACGTCCCACAGCCGCCGCAGCCAGAGCGAGTTCAAGAAGCTGAAGTAAGTTTGTCATTGGACGGAAAGGACTATGTCTCTGCAAAACGTGCATCAAAGCTCACAGGCTATTCCCAGGACTATGTGGGGCAATTGGCGCGCTCTGGACAGGTGTTGTCACGCCAGATCGGGAACCGGTGGTATGTTGACCGTACGTCGCTCGTCGAACACAAGAAAAAGAAAGATTCGTTGCTAGCCACAGTCCAGAGGGACTCGGTTGGCCTTGCCTCGGCATCAGAGGAAGGAGAAAACATCACAGAAGAGGCGATATCGGAGAGCCGAGACACGCATTTTACATATATTAATGAGGATAATCAGCCGATTCCTCAAATCCCTGAGAAAGAATCCAGCTATCCCGACACCAGTCTTGAAGGTCGTTCTGCTCCAGAAGAGACTCTCGAGAGCGATGTTGTCAATCAGATCCCCATACATGTCGTCTGGGCGCCAAGGCAAGGCCGTCTGGGCGCTTCATCTGGACCCGGAGGGAGGTCACATGCCAATCTCTCAAAGAGAAGCATCTTACTTGCAGCCGGAGGTTCCTTGCTTGTTGGCATGCTTGCGCTGGTCTTATACTTAGGAGTTAGTGGTGTCTTTACTTTGCCTATTCACAATCTCGGATTACCGAGAAATGAAGCAGCCAAAGGGTACCTTGGCAATAGTATTATTGTCAGGAGGGTGGGTGATAGTATTCACCAACTCGCTGAGATTCTCTTTTCAAAAGAAGTAGTTTATCAAAGGGTCCCATAGGTAGAGGGAGAAATGTCATATTAGGACAACGCGGAAGCCTTTTCAGGCTCTTTTGACTTTAATCTACCCATATAGGGCATATCGGGGTGCCGAGAATACTCTCCGTCAGTCGTAACCCCGTCAGCTACTTACGTAGTGCTTGGTTTCTGGAGCAAAAAGACGTGAGTTCCCGGTTGAGTTCCCGGAGAGATCTGATAAAAAGCTATGTGATCTTTGTTATCCCCACATGAATAATGCAAGCGGGTCTGAGAGCCGACTTAGCTAATAAAATATAGCTAAGTCGAATATCCGACTACGCATGGGAAACAGCGAGGACGAACTTTTCTTTGACGGCATTCGGTATCTCTCTGCGGCGGATGCAGCAGCGTCTTCTGGTTTGCATCGCGACTATGTCGCGCGTCTCGCGCGTGAAGGAAAAATACGCGCGAAGCGCATTGGTAAGAGTTGGTACGTCAACAAGGCGTCATTCGAAGAGTTTCTCGTTCGTCAGGAATACGAACACGCGAAACGCCGCAAAGAGCTCATGCACGATCGTCGGCGCGAGTATATTCGCGCATCGCGCATCGCGCATGGGAAGGAAGCAACACTCTCTTTCTCGAAAGATGTACTGACTTCTCTTTCTTCTACTACAACGGAGACGAAAGAAAAGGCAAAAAGTTTAGTTCGCACGGGTACGTACAATGTTCAGCGCGCTCTTGCCATTGCGGCGTCGCGCGCACAAGCGCACGCGGGAGTTCCTGTTTCGCACTTCGCGGCATTCCACGTGCCGCACCCGGTGACCGAATTCGCGCATAAGGCCGTCGCGCTCATCACCGCGTTCGTTCTCATCTTCGGCGCATACTCGCTTGTCGATGCGCGCTATGCGCGCTTCGCACTCGAGACGATGCGTCATTCGACAGAGAGGATCATGCAAACAGGAACGTATGCTCTTAAGGGAGGTGCGGTGGAATGGGCGCGCGATGCGGCATCGCAGCTCGCGGCCGCGGCCACGAATTCCGGTGCGACCCTCGATGCTCTGTATGGTTCTTTCACACCGGATGCGGACACATCGTTCTCCCTATTTGCACGCACATGGACTGAAGCTCTGAACAGTCTCGTCTCTGATGTTGTTCTGCCGAAGCTCACACCTTTTGCATGGAACGATCGCGCGCGCGTCTTCGTTTCCGTAGGGTCCGGATCTGGCGCGGCAACACCGGTAACGCCGGATTCTGTTCCAGTCAAACCCGTCCCACCGAAAGCGCCTACTCCTTCCGGACCGGTCACGCAAACTGTTATCAACCAACCCATCCTCGAACGTGTCGTCGAGAGTGTGCGCACGGTCGTCTCCGGTGGCGTCTCGGAGGCACTTCTTGATGCGCGGCTTGCGGCACTGAATCAGGACATAACGAATCGGATGAGTTCCCTTTCTGTCGCGGGCGTGTATAACACCAATAACGTCTACAACACCGTCTCCTCCGCACTGCGCATCGAAGAGCTCACGGACCTCATCCTGCACACACCGGCGATCGACGGCGGCAGTATCACCGGCGCGACGATCACCGGAGGCTCGGTGACGGCCACTGATTTTTCAGGCGTACTCTCCGTTGCAAAAGGAGGTACCGGTACATCCACCTACACCGCGGGCGATCTCCTCTACGCCGACGCCGTGAATTCGTTGGGACGACTCGGCATCGGCTCGAATGGGCAAGTGCTGAAGATCTCCAGTGGCACCTTGGCGTGGGGCACCGATAACTCGGGAGGCGGAGGAGGTTCAGGTGCCTGGTCAACAACGACCGATGATCTTGCAATCTATCCCACCGATCCCAATGACGTCGTCATTATCGGCGCGAGCGCCACCACGACGACCGGAAACATCCTCGAAGTGAACGGCTCGTCTCTCTTGCGCAATAGCGTCGTCACGTATGGACTTCTGACGGCGCCGCGATTCACCGCGACGTCTTCCGTCGCATCGGTCTTCCCGTATGCGTCATCAACTGCTCTTTCAGTCTCCGGCACCGGGTACTTCGGGACGGCAAGCACCACGAACCTCACGATCTCATCGCTTGCCTCTGGTTCCCTTCTGAAGACGACGACGGGAGGCTCGGTCATTGCGGCGGTTGCAGGTACTGATTATGTTGCGGGGGTCACAGGTGACTGGACGGGCACCTTCGACGGACTCGAAGGCGCTACCTATCTCGCCTCATCATTTTCAACGACCTCTGCCGACTACTGGAGGGGACTCACCAATTTCTTCTCAACCACCTCCGCCATCTTCTTCGCTGACGCCTCAACGACGATACCGAAGACGTACGCGAGCAACACCTTCACTGGAGCGCAGTCGTTCATCGGCGGTCTCACCTCTTCTGCACTCACACTCACTGGTCTCAACGGTCCTCTCGATGCGAGGAGCGGCGTTGTCGGTGCGACAACCTCCATCGGTGTTCTCTACGGTGGCACGGGTCTCACGAGTGCACCGAGCTACGGCAACATCCTTGTCGGCAACTCGAGCAGCGGCTACACCCTCACTGCCACGAGCTCCCTCGGCCTCCTCGGCTCGAACCAAATGAACTGGCAGGTTGCTTTTGGTGCTTTGACTCCCACCACAACGCTCGGCATCCTCGTCACCGCCTCGACGACGATCGGCAACGGCAGTCAGACTGGCGGCTTGACCATCAGTGGCGGCGCGACGACGACGGGCAACTCCGTTCTCCAAGGCACTCTCGCGCTCACCGGTGCCGCGACGCTCTCTTCGACGCTCGACGTAACGGGGAAGACGACGTTGGGGAACGCCTCGACGACTAACCTCACGGCAACGTACGCATCCTCCACCTCGGCGTTCTTCGGGAATCTCTCCATTGCCACATTGACCGGTGTCCTCCGTGCCGCAGCAGGTGTCGTCTCCACCGGCTTGGTGAACCTTGCGTCTGAAGTCTCCGGCATCCTGCAAGTGGCGAACGGTGGCACCGGCTGGGCCGCGATCGAAGCCGGCACCATCCCCTACGGCAACGGCTCCTCTGCTCTTGCGACAACGACGGCAGGAACGGGAGGACAAGTCTTGGCACTTTTGAATGGCGTCCCCACGTGGACCGCCACGACGACACTCTCGACGATCACGGGTACCCTCACTGTTGACAAGGGAGGCACGGGAGCTACGACACTCGCGGGAGGGCAAGTCTTGTTTGGAAACGGCACCGGACCCATTGGCACTGTGGCAACCGGCACCGTTTCAGCAGGAACCGGCATCGCACTCGACAACGCCACACGATCTGTTCTCGGTGGCGCTCTGCAGATCAGCTTCTCTGCGCCTGCCTCTTCGGCACTCTCCATTCCCTACGCGTCCACCACGATGCTCACGGCAACGACGGCGAGCACTACCGGTCTCTACATCTCCGGCATCTCCGGCTCGCTCTTGAAGACGAATGCGAATGGGCAAGTGGCAGCGGCGACTGCGGGGACTGACTACCTCACTTCAGGAACGATCTTCAGCTACCCGTTCATCAACCTCAACTCGTTCGCGACAGGCACCGCGGCAACAACAACCTCCATTCTCACCCAAGGTGTCTTCTTCGCCTCTTCGACCATTGCGGCATCGCAGTTCCCGTATGCATCAACGACTGCGATTACTGCGACCACGGCGAGTTCGACGAACCTCATCATCTCCTCCACCGGTGGCACGGGCACCCGCTGCTTGCAGGTGGGAGCTGATGGCACGGTCTCTGCGAATGCTTCTGCGTGCGGCACGGGAAGCGGGGCAGACCCCTTCCTCCATCAGTCCACCTTCGGTGAAGTTGCTTCTGCAACGACGACGCCCTTCTGGTTCCAGAGCGGTGCAAATCTCTACGCCTCCTCCACCGTCCGCTTCGGCAACGCCGGCATCTCACCGTTCTTCTTTAACAGCGCAGTCGGAAACCTCGGTCTTGGTACCACCTCACCCTTCGCAACGCTCCAGATCGCAACCTCAACTGGCAAGAACCTCGTCCTCTCTGACTCCGGTGCAGGAGCAAACTTGAAGCATTGGTTGTTCAGCTCGCAGGGAGGGAACTTGTACATTGGAACAACGACGGATGTCTTTGGCACGAGCACGCCCGCCGCAGTGTCTATTTCAAATGCCGGTGTGCTCACGCTTGCATCAGCCTTAGGAGAAACAAGCGGCGGGACCGGAGAAAACACCTACGTGTCAGGCGACGTTCTCTACGCCGATGCAGTGAATTCACTGGCACGTCTTCCGAAATCAACCGACGGGCTTGTCTTGAAACTCGTCTCCGGATTACCCGCATGGTCGGCTGACAATACCTCAGGCGGCTCCGAAGGACTTTTTGCAACGACCACTGATTCGCTTGCTCTTCATCCTTCTGTCACGTCGCGCGTGCTTCTTCTTGGCACGAATGCAACATCAACGACCGGCAACATCCTGGAAGTGCTCGGCTCCTCGCTCTTCCGCAATTCAGTGGTTGCGTATGGGACCATCACGGGTCCGCGCTTTGTCGCAACGACGACTGTTGCAAGCGATCTTCCGTACGCCTCAACAACAGCCGTGACGGCAACAACGGCGAGCACTACCAGCCTCTACATCTCCGGCATCTCCGGCTCGCTCTTGAAGACGAATGCCGATGGCCAGGTTGCAGCAGCAGTGGCGGGTACCGACTACCTCACCTCGTCCACCATCTTCGGCTTCCCCTTCACGCCGACACTCTTTGGCTCGACACAAGCGAATGCGACCTCCACCTTGATCGGCTTCACGCAGGGCATCTACGCGCTTGCCTCTTCAACGATCGGGAACGGCACGCAGGCAGGAGGCTTGTATATTGCAGGAGGAGCGACGACAACAGGAACACTCACCCTAACCTCGCTCACGAACGCTCTCTTGAAGACGAATGCCCTCGGGCAGGTCGTCGCCGCAGTTCTTGGCACTGACTACCAGACCTTCGGATACCTCTTCCCGAACAACGCCACCACCACCCTCCTCGCCTTCAACGGCGGCCTCACGACGACGAATGCAACGGCAACAAACCTCTTTGCAGCAAACATCCTCGCCAGTGTCGCCCACTTCGGGGCGACCGCCACCTCCACCTTCACCGCGAACGGCTCACTCGGCGTCGCCTCCTCAACGCCCTGGGGCAGACTCGCCGTGAATCCTGCAGGAGGGGACAGCAATCAGTTCGTCGTCGGCTCTTCCACGCAGACCTCCTTCGTCATCAACCCCTCCGGCTACGTCGGCATCGGCACCACCAGCCCCTACGGTCTCCTTTCCCTGTTTGCCGCCTCCACCTCGAACGCGCTCTCGCTCTTCAATATCAGCTCGACGACGAGCAACTTCGCAACGACGACGCTCTTCTCCATTGGGAATACGGGCTCCACGACGGCCTCGAACGGCTTCAATATCTCTGACGGCTGCTTTGCGATCGACAGTACCTGCCTCTCGCTCGCCACGATCACCGGCACCTTGGGTGTTGCAGGCGGAGGCACGGGAGCTACCTCACTTTCCGGAGGCCAGGTCCTCTTCGGGAATGGCACCGGCGCAGTAGGGACGGTCGCCACCGGCACCGTCTCCGCAGGGACGGCGATCGCACTTGATTCTTCCTCGCGCTCCGTGCTGGGGGGAAACCTCCAGATCTCGTTCTCCGCGCCATCAAACTCCGCACTCTCCATTCCGTATGCCTCAACGACGATGGTGAGTGCAACAACGGCCAGCTCCA